>MDSW01223411.1_pt1 | contig 32600 bp, 33 predicted proteins | sample 811171 | NCBI WGS metagenome assembly MDSW01 (sample SAMN05326641, study PRJNA326480) | marine metagenome | isolation source: seawater | place: Atlantic Ocean: North West | collected 2012 | reverse complement strand
TTTTAAGTTTGGTGGAGGGGGAAAGATTCGAACTTTCGAAGACCGAAGTCAACGGGTTTACAGCCCGCCCCATTTGACCGCTTTGGTACCCCTCCTTAACGTTGCTAAGGGATACCCAATAACTCAAAAAGTATTCAACAACAAGGGTTTTATAAGCATCTTGTATAATAAATGCAATAAATCATTTTGCTTTTAAATATGCTATTTATTTAGATAAAACTTAAAAAATCCATGACAAAAAGCACTTTTTACATTGTTGGCAAACATCCAGTAGAAGAAGCTTTAAAAAACCCTAATAGAAGAGTTGAAAAGGTATTTCTTACCGAGGATGCTAAAAAAAGCTTACATAGAGACAATCAATCTATAAATTTACTAAAAAACATAAATGTTATTTTTAAATCAAAAAAAGAACTGGATAATTTATGTGGTAGAGATGAGATTTCGCATCAAGGGATAGTAGCAGAAGTTGAGCAGCTGGAATATCCAACGTTAAAAGAATTTATTCATAAATTTAAAGGTAAAGATATAAATCTTATTGCTCTAGAAGAAGTTACGGATGCAAGAAATTTAGGATCAATTATAAGAACTGCGGCTTCATTTAATATTTCAGGAATTATAGTGAAGGAAAGATCATTTCCTTCAAAAAGCAAATTACTTTTCAAAAGTGCTTCTGGAGGAACTGAACATATTGAAATTTTTAAGGTTTCTAACTTAAATACAGCGTTAAATTTATTAAAGAAGAATAATTTCTGGGTAAGCGCTTTTGATGTTCATGCAAAGAAAGATTTTACTAATCATAACTGGGAAGGTAAAAATGTATTACTTTTTGGATCAGAAGGATATGGCTTAAAAGAAAATACATTAAAAAATGCTGACTTTAATTTTAAAATTGATATTAGTAAAAATATAGAAAGCCTAAATATTTCAAATACTGTATCAATTGTATGTCATCATATTAACAAAACTAGGAAAAGTTAATTCTTTTTATCTCAAAGCTTCAACAGCGAAACAATATTTAGAGAATCTTATTCTTTGCAAAGGGAACATTTTTATTAATTCATCAGCATTCTTATTAATAGATGTTTTAATTTCTACAATAGATTTATTATCTTTGAAATAGTTTTTATTATTAAAATTTTTATAAATTAAATTTTTATCTATAGAAATTCTAACATCATCAATCTTTAAATATTCTCTATCATAAGAAACTATATAGTTTGGAAAGCAAACGCCGTACTGGTTATCAAAAATACCATTTCTTATTAAATTGTTAAATTCATCTTTTCCGATCTTTTTTCTTGTTTTAAATCTACCTTCAATTGATGAATTTTTGATTTCAAGATATAAATTTTCATCTTTAGTATTTGGATACTTCCTAATCCTTATTTTTTTTCTTGGCACTATACCTTCGACTGAATCATTGTACATATCTAAATTAACATTATCAAAATATAGGCTTTCTATTTTTCTTGGTGTAAACAATTTCTGAGGAGATTTTTTAGAGATAAAATCCTTAAATTCTATTAAGTTTTGTTCTTTTATATATAATTTTTCTTCTATTCTAAAACTCATTTTAACTTCTTGGTTTTAAACCAAATCTTTCATAATAACGGTTAGTTATATAAAGCAATTCTTGTGCGTCCTCAACTGATCCAAAATTTTTAAACTCAACAATATTTTTCCCTTTGTAATTTTCAAACCAAACTTTTATTTTTTTAACTAATTCAGGTTGAGCACTATTAAGATGTAATAAATTTTCAAATTGAGCAAGTTCACTATTAATAGGGACAGCTATAATTTTATCATCTCTCTCACCAAAGTCTGTCATTTTCATTATTCCAATTATTTTTACCTGAACTACATCTCCCTGAGTAAGTGGGGGACCTAAAACTATAATATCTAAAGGGTCTCCGTCCCCACCAATTCTTGTTGGAAGTGCGGTTCTAGGAATCATGCCGTAATTAATTGGGTAAGGCTCGTAATTAATGATGCGCGGTTTACCCATAAAAAATTCCCTGCTCAAAGATCCGGTTTGTTTTGAAACTTGCCATTTTTCATTCATACCAGCAGGTATTTCAATTACAGCGTTTATACTTTTATCTTCATAAAAGGTTTTGTAATCTTTATGAAAATTTTTAACAGCATCTTCATCTTTAACTTTTGAAACTTTCAATGCAGAAGGATCATATTTTGAACCATATAAATTATTTACTATGTTTTTATCTCCTTCAAAAATTTTTGACATATAATCGATATCTGCTTTTCTAAAATAATTTTTACAATCTAAATTCTGCATTTTAATAATACCGCCATTAAATTCTTGTTTTTTGTTGTAGGCAGATACGCATGTTTTTAAATTTTTCATTTTTGCATTTTTTAAAGTTACTACCGAGCTGTCTTTTGAAGCTATACCTATATTGACGTTTTCAGCTAAAATATTGTTTAATTTAATAATTGATTTTTCACCGACTGATAAAGCTTTATCGCCACAATTGTTTAGTTCTAATTCATTAAGATTGTAATTACCACCTGAAAAGTCAGAACAATCATTTAGCGCAGATTTAATTTTAATTTTGCTTATATATAAGTCAGAAAAATCTATATCTAAAGCATCACTAAATGAATCATTTATTCTAATTTCATTTACCGTTCCGTTTACATTTATTAAATTTACTGTATCTTCACAACTTGAATTGTTTGCTATTATTGAAATATCTTCAACTTTGAGATTTATTAATGAAAGGCAGCCAGTTAGAGCTAAATCATTGATTGGATAATTAGGTGGAAAAGTTTTCAAGTTAAATTGATTATTATCTTCTGTAATTTTGTAGCCATTAAAATTAATACTAATATTATTTAACTCCCCACCAATTATGAATATCCTTGATCCCGGTTTATTTTGAATTATATCTAAATTCTTTGAATTATTGTTGGTTATCTCAATGCCATCTTCATAGAATATCTGAGATTTAAGAAAAGTAATTTGTTTCATTTTGTTTAAACTGCTTATTTTGTTTAAATTTAATTCTTCGCCAATATACTGGTAGGGTCTTTCATTTAATACTAGCTCTCCTTCTAAAAGATCTGATAAGTTACTTTGAGAAAAATTATAATCCTCACAATTTTCTAAATTAATGTCGCATCTCTGTAAATTATTTTTAGACAAATTATTTTTAACTAAGTAAATACTTGGCTCTATTTCCTTTATATTCTCACTAAACTGACTTATTACATTATCTTTGGGTAGAAATTTATTATGTTTAAAAATTTCAGTATTATTAATACTTAGATAATTTTTTTTTAAAGAATTTAGATTGTCTAGAATTTTATCCATTTTTTTTTGGATTTGATCTATACTTAAAACTACACCAGCATTGTCTGTGTTATTTTTTAATTTTTTTATATCAATTTTTTTTATTTTATCCTCCAAATATGTAAAAGCCTCAGGGAAATTTTCAGATATAGGTAGTCTATAATGATCTGGGGTAATATCGTGTTCTAAATTAGAGTTAGTATCGTAATTTATAGGTTCAAAGTATGTTTCTATTGGATTCCAATAAAATTTCCTATTATTTGAAGAAAGACCGTGTTGGCCATTTATGGCTTGCTGAAACAAATTATAACCATCTAATTTTATAACGTTTTCTTTATTAAAAAAACCTAGCAGGTTATTGTCTAAATCGTACTGAAAGTGGTGAAATTTATTTTTACCATCCTGAAATCTGTTTGAATAATATAGATAAATTAGATTTAATTTTGTTAATGCTTCAAAAGACATTTTTTTTTGGGAGTCAGACCTATTTATAATATTTGGGTTTACCTGTTTAGCTAGCATATACTTTGCTGCTTTGTCTGTAAGTGGGACTACTCCAATAGACCAACCGCTTACCTGATTATTTGGAATCTCTCCTAATGTCTTCCAAAAGAATCTTTCGTCAGCTTCTAAAATTGGACCTTCCCTTCTCCTGTTGAATTCAAGAAGTTCTTTTGCTGCTTTCTCTTGCATGATCATTACTGATTTAGATAGATTTATTCTTGCATTTACTTTGAATGTTCTTGGAGATAAATATCCCAACATTCTGAGTACTTCAGAGGAAAATATTTCATCCGCAAGTTTGCCTCTGGTATTAGGTCTTAACAATTTAAATTTTGTTATGCCTTTAATATTTCCTTGTTCGAGATGAATATCTAAACTTTGAATAATTGAATTGGAGTTTTCTGTTAAACTGATATGGTCTTTTTCATCTCCACTATGTCTTATGCGTCCAAAAAAAATACATCTTGAATTATTATCAAAATTTACAGTAATTGTTGCGTCAAATCTTCTTTTATATTGATCCTCTGTATATCTGTATCTGCTTGTTAAAATTCTAATACCATTTACTGTCCAACTTCTATAGTCATGTGTATCAACTTCAATGTTTTTTATTTTAATATTTTGCGAATTAATGAAATTTTTTTCATTAACCTCTGCTGTACAACCTGATAATTTTGGTATTTTTTTATTAGTATTTGCTAAAGTGTAAGTATTAAATATAAAACTTATAATTAAGAAATAAAAAAAAAATCTCATAATCTTAATTGATCAATACATTTATTTTTTCTATTTTTTTTTGGTTATCTAATTTTCTTTTAAATTCCTCTAAATCTTTTCTATTATTAAAATTTAATCTGTAGATAAATTCATTTTTTTCATTATCTATTATTGAATTTGATAAGTGATCGCTACTCTCTATAAAGTTAATTCTTTCTTTTGATGAAATTTCTAATGAGTTACTAATATTTCCTTCATTAAAAGACATGTTGTAAAAGGATTTACCAAATTTTTTAGAAATTATTTGAGCAAGTTTTACAAGAAAGATTATTATTACCGAGCATATTAATAATTGTATTGCCCACTTTGTTCTCACACTAGTAGCAATACCTATAGTGATCAGATCAAAATACATTATAAGTTCTAGGGCACTTTTCACTGGGTGTCTAAATCGAACAATAGAAAGTGCTCCAATCATTCCTAATGACAGCGCAATATTGCCAGCAATTGTTTTGGTAATCACATAAGTAATAACTGGTAAAACCATGAAAGTAACAGTTTGAGCATGTGATTTTGCCCACGCTTGTCCAACAGAAGTTAGTGAAAATCTCAATATTAATCCGCTAAAAACTAAAAACAATAATGGTGTTAATTCATCCATATAATTAACTTATATCCTTTTTTTAAGTAAAATTTCAACATTATTTACTTTTAAAATAATGTTGAGATATCTCTTCTTTTATCTCTTTATCTTGTCCAAATATTTTAAAAATTACTTTTTGTTTGTTTATAAATAATTTTTTGCACTGTTCTTTAAATTTGCAGTCAATTTTAACTAAATTATTTTTAACCGCTAATAATGGTGTCTTGCCATTTATTCGATTTGGTTTTTCTAAATAGATTTTTGAATTATCTTCAAATTCAATACCTAGAATCTCAACAGGAAGTCTTTGTAAATTTGATATATTTAGAGTTAAAAAATTTTCTTTATATTCTGAAAAATAAACATTTATTCCTTGAACTGGATTTAAAAAATCTAATATTCTTAATCTTGTTATTTCAATATGTTCTTCAGAAAAAATTTGTTTTGATGGATAATTTTGATTTAATAATCTACTAAATTTTTTAAATTCATCTGTATTTTTTTCTATTAATTCTTTGTAATATTTTTGTTTGGAAAAATTATTTAATTGAGATAAATATTCTCTGTAAAAATTTTCATCTTTGTATAATAAATCTAAAAAAAAGTTAGTATTGTTTATATAATGAGAACGTATGTCAGAACTATCAATCCACCAAGAAAAATAATGGTCTCTAAAATTTAAATCCAAACTAACATGAGACTCCTTTGAAATTGGCTCTAACAGCGAAGTTGTTGGATTAAAATAAAATTTAGTATCTCTCCAATCAAATTCTGATGATCCTAACGCGGCTCTTAAAGCCATGACTTTTGCAAGTTGTTTAATATCAAATACTTGATCTGTTTTTAAAGAACCTTTTCTAAATGACTCTAAAAGATATATGGCTTTTTGCAAATATTCTTCTTGCTTTGTTCCTAAGAGATCATCTGAAAACTGGACTGGTTCAATTTTTGCTCTCCAAAAGGTATCTTCAATTCCATTTAATGAATCTACAGCATTTAATTTGTCTAACCTTTGAGAGTTTATCATCTCTTTTAAATAAAGTTTCTTGCTAAATCCAATAACAGGTCCTGCTTGTCTTTTGTTTTTTTTAATAATTTCTTCAGATATAGCTCCTTGTAAAATGTATGCTCCTCTATTGCTTCCATTTATTTGTAAATTAATATAAGTAGCACCAAGGCTAATTAGTTTTTCATTTTCAAAAGCTTTCATCAAAAGCCATTCATATAAATAATTAACAGTTTTTGGAGGCTGAAGATTTAATCTTCTATAGCCGAGATAAGTTTTTGAATTATTATTTATTTTTATTTGAAAAGACCATTGTGTTGGGTCATTCCAATGATCTGGGAATGTACCTTTTAATCTTATTCTGATATCGTAGGTATTGTTATCGACTATTAACTTTGCTGGAACCCACTCCTGAATATCTTCTCTTAGTTGATTTTTTTTTAGACTTAGTTCTCTTACCTTTAAAATTTTATCATAATGTTCTGGTTTAATTTCAATATTAATTTTTTCTTTTGAAATAAAACCATAAAAAGTCCTAGATGTGTAATCCACTAAGTACTTAGTAAAATTAAAAATTTTTTTATCAAAATCAAATCTTTCGGAAAATAAACCTAAAAAAAATATGAATAAAAAAATTAAGAAGTATTTGATATATTTTTTGAAAATATTCATTAAAAGTTTTTATAATCAACAGATTTATACTTTAATTTCATAAAAAGTTGAATTTATTTCTTTTTAAAAATTCTAAAAATTAAAATTAGAAAAATAAATAATATTAAAATTATGGCTAAAATAAATTTTTTTTTATTAATCAAATAGTATTTTTCAGAAACATGCTCTCTTATTCCTTTTGTGTTGTTTATATTGAGTCTATATTTGTCCGGAGATATTAGCTCGATTGGTAAAATGTCGAAATTTCTAGTAGTAGAATAATCACCTTTTATATTGAGGCTATTTCCCTCAACATTAACTACTACAAAATTTGCCTTTGGATCTCCATCTCCCATGCCAATTGAGTATAAATCAATATTTTTAACTTTATCCATCCAATAAATAAGGTTTATATTTTGTTTTCCATAACTAAGGCCATCATCTGTAAGGTCTCTAAAATATTGTCTTTTTGAATTTCCTGAAAATATTGCATCAACTTTTCCATCTATTATTTTGAAAATGTCCTTAAAATAAAAACTTTTATCATGTTCGAAGGGATTTTGGCTAAGAAGTGTATCATCCCAGATTCTATGGTGTGTTAAAATTATTGTCGGGCCATTTTCAAATTTTTCTTTTAAATTTTCTTTTAAATAATTTGATAAATTTTTTAAACTTTCGGATGAATTTAAAAGAATAAATTTTATATCTTTCTCATTTATAACATAATTAAAGTATCCAATATTTTTTTTATAAGTGTTTCTATCTTTTAAATCATGATTTCCAGGTGAAAAGAAAGTTTGTGCTTTAATCTGTTTTTTAAAATTATTAACAATTTCCGTTTTATTTAATCGTGAGTCACCTAAAATAAAAACATATTTTGGTTTATGAGAATTTATTTTCGAAATCAATTTTTTAATTTTTTTTTCATCATTAATTATTGGATAAATGTGACCTACTACTATAAATTTGGTGCCACTATTACTTTGTTCATTTGCTAAAATTTTAGTTAAAAAAAAAGATAAGATTATCGATAATATAAAAAAAGATTTTTTCATAATTATAATCCGATTATTTTATCTCTTTAATTTAACTTTTGCGAGATGAAAAGATTTGAATTTATTTGAGATTTAAGTTAAATAACGTTCAAGCCCTCATAGCTCAATTGGTAGAGCAACTGATTTGTAATCAGTAGGTTCGCGGTTCGAGTCCGTGTGGGGGCACCATTCATAAAAAAATTATCAGAAAGAATCGTTGATTTATATTTTTATGATTATCCAAAAAAAATTATATGGAGATTAGGGTTTAGTTGGATTTAAGTTCTATTTTTTCTATTTCTTTGATTATTTTATCTACAACAAGTTTTGAACCTTGTATAGATAAATGATCGTCATCATAATAGAAAATATTATTTTTATCGTTAGCAACACACCTATTTTTAATACTTGTATCACAAAATAATTTATGTGGGTAAACTCTATAAATATTTGGATTTTGAAGATTGTCTAAAATTTCAAATATTAATTTATGTCTTTTCTTATAAAGTTCATAACTTGAAGATAATATTTGAGGAGAAAATTGATTTTCTTTAAACCAATATTTAGTTTTCAAATATTCTTTAAAAATCAATCTATAAGGATCAAATGCCATTTCTGCTACCGGATAAACTATAATTATTTTATGTCCTTTATTGATAGCGTTATTTAATTGAAGATAAAAACTTTCTTTTAAAAAATTTTGCCTTTGTTCTATAGAAATTGTCTTTTTATCAAATGGTTCAAAAATATGATCAGTAATAAGATTTTCTCTTTCTTTGATACCTTTTTCATTTTGAAAATAACTCTCCAAGAATACTTGGGACCACCTTTGATGAATAATTATTATTAAATCAGAATTATTTTTTAAAAAGTTATCAATTTTTTCATTTTTTTGAACAAAACTTTTATTAATTTTTTTTGTTTTTCGATCTATCTCATTAAAATTTTTAAGATAAAATGGCGTACTAAATCTATAAAAACTTAAACTTTTATTTTTTAACTCATTGTTAAGATTAAATTCTAATGTTCTTGCGTGAGAGTCTCCTATTAGCAAAACTTTTTTTGAAGTATCATTTTGGTAATAATTAGCTTTTCTTTCAAAAAAACTATTTTGAAACATTTCTATAAATCTTGTTTGAACGCCATCTTCTTTGATTAAATAAAAATTAAATGAGAATAAAAATAAAATTGAACCAATAATAGTAATCTTTAATTTTTTTAAATTAATTTTTTGTTTGTCTCTAAAAGGTCTTTCAATAAAAAAAAATGAAAAAATAGATAAAAATAATAAAATTGGAATTAATAATAACTTGTTGTACAGATCTCCCATTAGTATCCCTGTACTTCTAGCAAAAGCAAAAATTGGGTAATGCCAAAGATATAAGGAGTAAGAAATTAAACCAATTCCAACAAATAATTTATTTGATAGTATTTTTGTAATTAATTCATCTTTATTTGAAAACCAGATAATCAAACAAACGCCAATAATTGGAGATATTGTATAAAATGATGGATGAATGACATGAAAAATGTCAAAAAATAAAATAGAACATCCAATTAATATTAATCCAGTAAAAGGAAGTATTGAATTTAATAATTGATTTTTGCTTCTATAACCTTTTGTAATTTCAAAATACGCTAAAATTGAACCTGATATGAGTTCCCACATTCTTGTATGTAAGAAATAAAAAGAAACAGAAGGATAATTTCTACTAGTCCAATCTGCTAAACTTAAACTTAGAACAAATGTTAAGATTAAAATATGAATTAAGTATTTTCTAAAATATTTTAATATAATTAATAAAACTATTGGAAATAAAATATAAAATTGTTCTTCAACAGCTAATGACCATGTATGAAGAAATGGTTTCAGTAATCCATGTTGAACACCATATTGTAGACCTGAATAGTGAAAATAAAAGTTAGAACTAAAACCAAGTGAATAAAGAATAGATTTAGAAAAATCTATTAAACTACTTGGTAACAAATACATCCAGGCAAATGGAAGTGATGCTAACATTACAAACAATAATGCTGGAAGTATTCGTCTTACCCGTCTTTCATAAAAATGTTTAAATGAAAATGAACCTGTAGTGAAAAATTCTTTTAAAATAATAGATGTAATTAGATAACCAGAGATAACAAAAAATATATCAACACCAATAAATCCACCTTTAAAAGGTAGATAACCAAGAATAGAGATTTGTGCGTGATAGAGAATTATAGCACCAACAGCAATTGCACGTAAACCATCTATTTCTGGGCGATATGAAAGTTTCATATACTAATTACATAACACAGAAAATCCAAAAAAAAAAATAATTTAACATCACAAGTATCTGGTTGAAGTTCTACATTTATGATGCCTCTTTTAAATCTTCTTCAAATAAATATAATGATACAAAAAAACTTATAACTAAAATAATTAAATATTTTTTTGTCATGCATAAAAAATTCATTTAATTTTTTTCCTTTGTTCCTCTTTAATTTTTTTTATTAAGCTACTGCCTTTATTGAAAAGAAGTTGAATTTTTTTATTTTTATTAACTTTTATCTTAATTTTTTTTATGTTTCGAAATTCATTGTTGTCAGCTACTGCCGAAACTGGTCGTTTTTCTGGTTCAAGATTAGTTATTGTAACTAGAGATTTATCTGAAATTATCTTTCCTCTTAATCTTCGAGGTCGAAATGGGCTTATGGGTGTGACAGCGATTTTCTTAGAATTTAATGAAAGTATAGGTCCATTAACTGACAAGTTATAAGCCGTACTTCCTGCTGGTGTTGAAACCAAAACTCCATCACTTATTAATTTTTTAATTAGATTTTTATGGTTGATTTGTAAATTTAAAATTGCTGTTTGTTTACTTTGTCTTAAAAGAGAAATTTCATTAATAGATATGGTCTTAAAAAGTTTTTTATTCGTAGTAATTATATTAGACTCTATAGGATTAATAATAAAAGATTTAGCCTGCTTTATTCTATTTTCTAGGTTAGTGAAAAATAATTTATTCATTAAAAAACCAATAGTCCCACAATTTATACCGTAGAAGGGTTTTTTATACTTATAGAATTTTTTTAAAACACGAAGCATAAAACCGTCACCTCCTGCAACAACAATAATAGTAGATTTTTTTAAAGAATAATTTCTGTATTTTTTAAATATTTTTTTAAGATTTTGTGTACGTTTTGTTTTGTCAAAAATAAAATGAAACTTATTCATAAAATTTATCTGAATATTAATCCGCTTCTAAGATCTTTGTGAAGTTTATTTTTTTTAAAATATCTTTTTATATTAATTCTCAAAGTATGGTAAATAATATATTTAAATCTCTTAAAAAAGTTCATAATATTACTTGGGGGTACAAATTTTTTTAAATTTTTATCAACAATATCATTAATTTTAAAAGTACCAAAGAAACCTTGTGGGGCATTAGCGTAATTATCAGATAAATGTCTAATAAATGAATTACTATTTAATTTTTTATTAATTAAAGGAACTATAGTATTCAAATATCTGTCCATATCTAAGCCATTCATATTTTTTCCGTGCCAGCCAACAGCTGCCATTTCCCTTATTAATAAAATGTCTGAAATAGATATCCATTTCCATTCAAAACTCCAAAATTTTGATGTAATGAATTTATTAAACTCATTTTTATCATATATCCAAAATGAGCAATTTGAATTAGCCAAACAAATATATTTCTTTTTTGATAAATCAACATAAAATTTTGATGTTTCAACTTGATCTGTTGAATAAAGTTTTTTATTTTTTTTATTCACTTCGACTCTTAAAAATCCCAAATTATAATCATTTTTGATACAATTCTCCTTATTTTCTATCCAATATTTAAAATTTTTCTTTGTAAATAAAATATCATCCTCACAATAAATAAAAATATCATAATCTTCTTTTTGTTGCTCCATTAAATTTCTGCAATACCATGTTAATTTGAAAGGATGAGCATTTTTAAAACTGTGAAAGATATATTTAATTCTCTTATTTTTACTTTTTAATTTCTTATTGCAATGAATAAATATTTTAGTTTTTTTAGAAAGTTTTAAAAAGCTAGTACATACTTTTTTAAAGTTTTTCATTTGTTTTTTTTTTCTTTTTTCTAAATATAATGGAATATGGACACAAATATTAAAATTTTTCATAAAATTGGTGCCCTCGGCCAGACTCGAACTGGCACTCCCTTGCGGGCAAGGATTTTAAGTCCTTTGTGTCTACCATTTCACCACGAGGGCATTTGCGCATATATATACATTAATTGATAAATTTGGCAAAAATAAAGTTTTTTATCTCTTCATGATTTAAGTATAGTATAAAATACAATAAAAAGGTCTTCATTGAATTTAAAAATGGACAAAAATCTATTAGAAAAATTAGTTAGAGATGAGAAATCAAATAATAAAGAGCTTTATTCTGCTGGACCATATTGGAATTATAAAAATACAAAAGCACTACATGAAATTAAAAAAAAAGGATTAAGTGAATTTAGAGGTATAAATTCAGGAATAACTACTAGTTTTGGTGATAATATAGTTTTTGATGCAAGAAACGAACTGAATTTAAAAGGAAGAATAGTATCCAAATTTTTATCTTTACCTTTAGTAAATATAATTTTTAAAGAACAGCTTAGAGCTACAAAAGTTAATATAGATAGATATATTAAAAATTTAGCTATTGTTTATCAAAAAAATGAAGATGTAATTAGACTGATAAAAAAATACGAGTTTGAAAATACCACAGAATTTGGTTGTATCCAAAAATTTAGTTTAGATGGAAAAGATTTCTCTACTCATTACCTGCAAATGGCCGATAGAATTGACAAGCTTCAAAATAAATTTGACTTTAAAAAAATAAAAAGTTTTTTTGAAATTGGAGGAGGTTTTGGTGTTAATGTCCATTTTATTATATCAAATTTTCCAAATATTAAAAAAATACTTTATTTGGATATTGTGCCTAATATTTTTGTGGGAACTGAATACTTGAGACATTTTTATGGAAAAAGCGTAAAAGACTATTTGCAAATTAAGGATTTAAAAGAAATAAGTTTTTCAAATGACGATAGTTTAGAAATTATTTGTGTTCCCCCATGGGAGATAGAAAAACTTAAAATAAAAATAGATCATTTTCACAATGCAGCAAGTTTTGTTGAAATGCCAAAAAAAGTTATAGATAATTATTGTAAATATATTGAAAAATTTCATGTTAAAGAGATTTCATTAATCTCATATGAATACTTTAATTCAAAAACTACATTTAATCCTGAGTTATTAAATAATTTTTTTAATAATAAATTAAATGTTGAATGGAAAGACAATTTAATTAAAGAATATAATGATAAACTTGTCTTTTTAACATCTAATTAAATCAAAAGATTTTTAATTATTCAACTCTTTAAGATTAGAGATTCTTAAAATCTCTTTAATAAAAAAAAAGTAACTAGAATCAACTAGATGCATTTGATCTGACATCCAAATTTCATTCGCACCATCATAAAAACTCGGATTATTTTTTAAAATATTTGTGAAATTAATATGTTTAACTTTAGGAAAACTTTTAGTTACATTTTCTACCAAATTTGAAACGTTCATCTCATATTTATTTGATGATATGTGCGTTTTATGAGGATGTGTAATTATAAATATTTTTTTTAAATAATCTTTGTTGGTAATTTTTTCAAAATACTCTTTTAAAACCTTTTCAAAATGTGCATTAGCTTCGTGATTAGCTGATATGAAATAACTTTCCATTTTTTGTGAGTCGCATTTCTCAAAATAATAACTTTTTTTAATAATTCTCTGATATTGCTTTTTAAATCTATTTATAGATTTTATTAATTTATAATTAAAATATTTATGAGTCTTAATTATTTTTGATTTATATTTAAGATCAATTTCTGAAAGTATTAAAATTTCGTGAATGTTGAAAGTTCCTTTAAATATTGGAAACTCCTCATAAAGAACTTTTTCTAAATTTCCATTTTGATTCAAGTATCTTAAATTTTTGTATCTACAATATTCATCACCGATATCTGTTTGATCAATATAAATAAATAAAATTTCTGGTTTTATTTTGAAATCTTTTTCCAAAACACTATATTGTACATTTATTAAAGATGGTGAAAAAGAAGTGATACCTGCATTAACTAATTTTGCATCATTACCTACGAATTTAATTAAATAGTCTTTTGCTTTTGGCTTCTTTAACATTCCTTGAATCCAAGAATCTCCTTGAAATAAAATTGTTTTAGAATTTTCCGAACTATTAAGAATAGTAAAAAGCTGTTCCTGTTTTGAATTTAATTTAAATTTTGGTCTAAATCTTAGATGATTTACTTTTTTTGAGTACTCTTTGTAAAAATTCAAATATTCAATGCTACTAAAATTATATCTGAATTCTTTATCTAAAGTAAAAAAAAAATAAATAAAAAAAACAAGATACAATATTAATAAAGTTATAAAACTACCTAGAATATAAAAAGTTATTTTTTTCATAATTTACTTATCTTTTAAAAATTTCATTTTTTAGAACTTCAGCGATTATTTTATTGCCACCTTTATTAAAATGTTCATCTCCAACAAAATAAAGTTTTGAATACCAGTTGTCATTTTTTTCTTTTTCATATCTAAACGCTTCAAAGGTATTGATCAATTTACAATTATTATTTTTACATAAATTTTTTGCAAAATTTTCCCAGTTAAAAATCTTTTGTCCATAAACTAGGGTTTCCGCAAATGGGTACACCACTAAATAAAAATCAGAATTATTTTCCTTTGCAATATTTGAAATTTGATTGATTTTTTGTTTTATTTTATTTTGACCTTTATTAAAAATATCATTTTCATAATGCGAACCTAGCTTATTTAATTTTCTATAAGTAAAACCTGCTTGTAAACTTGTTTTAACTGTATTTTTATTATCAATAGATTTTTTACCACTTCTTAAGACCCTTAAATTATAATTAATAAAGTGCGCTAAAGATCTGGTTATTTTAAAATTTTTGTGTGTAAATTTTTCATTTTTACTAAATCTATTAAAGATTAAATTTGATGCTAACATAGGGTTATTATTGCTATCTGAATTAACCCATCTTGCGCCTTCATCATGAACATCTGTCATATCTAAAAATAAAATAATTTTTTTCGGTATTAAGTTTTTTTTAATTTGTTCTTCTAATTTATATAGATGAACTGAAGGGCTGTATGACCCTACTGCAAAATTATAAAAATCATAATTTTTAAATTCTTTTGCTAATAATCCTGTATATGTGTCTTTATATTCCAAACCCACTCCAAAAGTAAAAGAGTCTCCAAAGATAAATATTTTGTCTTCTTTTTTTCTTTTATCATTTTTTCCAATTCTTAAACCATTTTGATCGGTATAAACATTAACTGTAGGAAAACCTGATTTAAATTTATCTAATCCTTTACAATTTTTTTTTAATTCGTAATAAAATTCCTCAAATTTATAGCAAGTTTTTTTTTTTAAATTTAAATAAGTGTTACTTATAAGAATATCTAGAAGTAAATATGATAAAAATATTACAATTAAATTTATATATATTACTTTTTTATTCATATAAAACTTTTGATATTTCCTTAGCAACTACTGAATGACCAAAAGGGCTTAAATGACCATCGATTTTGAAAAAATGTTCTTCTCCCATATTTAATCCTAAAAAATATACATTTTCCATTATGTCTGATTGTCCCTTGGGAAAGTTATAAAATTTCATATTAAAACCATTGGCGTAAAAAATAACAATTTTTTTATCTTTTAAACTTGGATAATCTTTTAATACTTGAAGTAAAATTTTTTTGTGTCCAGTAAAATCAAGTGATTGATTTTTTTTATTGATTATATCAAATGGAATTGTGACTGAGTATCTCACTGCCTTTCTAAGTTTTCTATAGTTACTTATGGGTTTTGAGGTGGCCATTGTACTAAATTTTTGTTTAGCAACATCATAACTGTTTTTTTCAAATCCTATATTTTCACCAAAATCATTATAACAATATTGTAATATGACGGTATCGACTTTATCCAATAGATTTGATTTTTCTAATCTTATAATTTCTCTAGGAGTGCCATATCCAGAAACCGCAAGATTAAAAACTGGTCTATTTATTTCTTTTTCTAGTAGTGACGAAAAAGTTTCATCATCATTTACTCCCCAACCCATTGCATGAGAATCGCCTATAACGGCTATACCTTTTCTTTCTGATGAAGGATGTTCAGAATATCTGCCGTTTTTGTCAAATTTTACTAAAGTATCAAATTCTAGATTTTTAAAATTACAAATAGTTTTTTTGGGAACAAAAATAAGGTCTTCATCAAATTCTATACATTCTTTTTGACTTTGCCAAAGATTTCTAATGCCGCCGTGAAAATAAAAGTTTCTTTGATATTCGGTAATCAGTTTTATTTCTGGAGTAATACCTTTTAATAAAAGAAAACCACTTATAATATAAATTGAAAAAAAAAATAATATATAATTTATTATTATAATTGGTATATATTTTAAATATTTGAAAATATTCATTACTTTTTTATTAAAACTAAAATTTTTTCAAATTTGTAATTTGCTGAATAGTTATTCACATGTTTTGTTTCAATAAAAACAATTTCATTAAAAGAATTTTTTATGTCTTTTAAAGAATTATAATAATCTAATTCAGAATAACCTTTTCTAGATTTATATATATCTTCAATAATTAAAATCCCATTTTTTTCTAAAAACTGGTTACAATTTTTTATAATGTTTATTTGATCATCAAAATAATGAGTGCTATCATCAATAATTATATCAAATTTTGTATTAGTTTGATTAAAACTTTTAATTATATCTTCTTTACTTCGGACATCAATTTTGTGATAAAAAGTATTTTTTAATCCATCTGTTTGTGCTTTTTTAATTTTTTCTTCATAAAATTCAAAACCATGGATAGTTGCAGTGGAAAAATATTCTCTCCACATTTTAATGGAATCATTAGTTTCAACACCAATTTCTGCAAAATTTATTTTTTTATCTTTTAGATTTGAAAATAATAAATTGTAAAAACCCGTGTAGCCACATCTGTGCCAATTAGCATATGGAGACTTTGCGGTTTGATATTTTTCACCACCTAATTGACAAAGCAATGAAAAATTTGAGGATGTGTCTACAATTATTTTATTAAATTCATTTTTTTTTGGATAAAAAATCAATCTTCTTGATAATGGCGAGAAATAATATGCAAAATTTTTTATTTTATCATAAGAAGGTACAATGATTAATCCTAGAGGTTTTAAAAATTGAGAAATAACTTTTGAAAATATTATTAGTAAAAATTTATTTAATATTCTATAGATTTTTTTAAAAATATTAATTTTGCTCATTTAAATAATAATATTATTTGTTTTCATACCTCAAACTTTTATTAATTTCACCACCCTGTACTGTTTTAAGCTTTATTTTCATATTTTTATTAGTTCTCATATCATCATTTTCAACCCAAATTCCTGCAGCTAAATGCATAATGCCTATTTTATTATTTGGAAGATATGGCTCCACAAAAGTTTTCTTTTCTATATCATATTTTGGCAACATGTTGCTGGCTATCCAATTACAATATAAAGGTAAAAACTCTACTTCCACATTGTCGTGATAAACAGCAATATTAATTGCCAAACCTTCAGATCCGAAAACTTTACCTTTTGATAAAGTCTTTTTTAAATTTTTTTGCCAAACCTTCCAACATTCAGATTCTTTTTCCAAAGAAAAAACTCCAATATTAATATGAGGAGCAAATGCTAATTTTCTTGCAATATCCTCCTTAATACCTGAGGATTTAGCGTGTTTGTAATTTTGAGATTTTATTACAGCCAATTTTCCTATAAGCCACTTTGCTTTTGATATTATTCTATATCCTGGACCTATTGTTTGAGTAATTCCTAACTTACCGTTTTCACATGCTTTAAAGAAAAGTTCTATGGTAGACCAAGAATTTACCCAGGCATCACAATCAATCCAAAGATATTTTGTAAATTCAGGAAAATAATTTGGTAGGAATGCTCGTGAAACTTGGCTTTTTAACCACTCTTTTTTTAGAACTTTATAACCCGGAACTTCTATATCCCACTCAGCTTTTTTAATTGAATAAACTTTTGGTTTTATAATTTCAATTTGATCTGGTGTTAAACCTGCATCCAAAATACATATAGAAATGTTTTTACTTTCTTTATGGTAATTAATTGAGTCTATAAGTTCTTTTAAAAGTTCAAAGTAATTTGAGTCAGCAAGTGTAATTATAGCATTAGATTTCATTAAAAATTTTTACGCCAACCATTGTTTATATTTTGTTAAATTGTTCCTTATATATACTGGTAAATGTTTAGTTTCTATAAGCACTAATTTTTGTCCAGTATTAAACTTTGATTTTTTCATATCAGTTTTAAGATTGTATATACTTTCCTTATTTTTTATTTTATTTTTTATTTTTTCTATTCCAAGACTATTTAATTCGTATTCCCTATGATGTGCGTAAGATTTTAGTTTATTTTCAATCTCCTCGGGTGTTTTGATGTAGGAAAAATGCCATCCTCCATCTTTAACAAAGTTTATGTTTGAATATTTATTCCTAGAAAAAAAAATGTCTAAACGAAGTGGTGAATATGACCTATCTTTAATATTTCTTAGCCACTGAGGCGATTTTAAAAATTTCTTTTTACATGCTCGTGTTCCAGTCCAGCTAATAGTTTCAGAACATAGATTAAATTTATAATAAAACATTTTTTGTTTAAAAAACAAAAGTTTTTCTCTAACTAAATTAAAATTAACATTTTCTAATTTTGGAATTTCATCTAAATCAGAAATTAATACATAATCTTCATCTTCTGCACTATTTAAGCCTTTGGTAATAAAATTCCTTTGATAAAAATCTCTCCGCATACCATTTAAAATATATTTACTATTTTTAGTATTCTCATCGTCGGAATCTTTAACTATCTGTATATCAGGTGGCTCATGATCAACTACTATATAAATTATTTTTTTTTTAAAATTTTCAAAATTTTTAATATTAAACTTTAAATGTCTTTTTTCACCACTATGACTAAATTTACTTTCGACGATTACAAACTTATCGACATAATTATTTAAATAATTCAAACGAAGATCTAGAACCACGTCTTCATCGAAATACATGAAGCAATCGTAGATTTTCATTTTATTTTTATTTTTTTATTTCCAGAAATCACAATATAATTTTCTTTGTAACCGCAATCTTTATAGCCTTGTATTATTATATTCAAATATCTTTTACTTGGAGGAACATGTTTTGTTTTTTTTGGCATGTAGTAAAACATCACTTTCTTTCCGTGAATTTTAAAATATTTTTTTATGTAAGTATTTGGATAATCTTCATATACATCTAACTTCTTTTCATCTTTTTTTGTAATTTTGTAAACAGCTCCTAAAACATGGCTGTTTTTTTTCTTCTGTATATCGGCAACACCGCCACCAAAATAAAAGTTTCTGAAAAAAAGTTTATAATTTTTAAGAGTATAACAACCAATGTATTTTGACTGGCTACATCTCTTTTTCATTTGCTTGTGATGAAGATTACTACCGTATGCAAAATATAACATCAGTCTCCTTTAAATATTTCTATACCTTTTTTTTTCAATATTTTAATTATATATTTGTGGCAAGATTGTAAATTATTTTTATTTGAAGATCTCAATACTATTGAAACCCCAATTTTCCCAAGTCTAAAAAAAGGGTAACTTCCTATGTCAATAAATTTTTTATATTTTCTTTGTGTTTCCCCTAGAATTCTTGCAATTTTACTCTCTACTGTTTCGACGCTGATTGTTAAATCATAAATTTTAGAACCCATCTTTAAATATTTTTTTAAATTATCTAACATTGATTGTAATATTGAAGGAACTCCTGGAAGACAAAAAACATTTTTAATCATAAATCCAGGAGCAGCACTAGATGGATTATAAATTAACTTTGAACCTTCGGGCATTTTAGCCATTTTTTTTCGTGGATCATTAAAGTTCTTTTTTCCATAATATTTTCCTAAAATATTATAGGCTTCTTTATTATAAATATATTTTTTTTTAAAAGCTTTGGATATAGATTTTGCAGTAATATCGTCGTGTGTTGGGCCAATACCGCCAGTAGTAAAAACATAATTATAACTTTTACTTAAACTAATTATTGCATCAATTATTTTTTTTTCAATATCTGGAACTATTCTTACCTCACTAATTTTTATTCCTAGTTTATCATTCAACCAATGGGATAAATAAGATACGTTTTGATCTCTTGTTCTACCTGATAAAATTTCATTACCAATTATTAAAATTCCAGCGGTAATTTTTTTATTTTTTCTAACCATAATTTGATAATATTAAATTAATGAATTTTGAGAACGAATTAATACCAGGAGTTTTAATAAAAAGATATAAGCGATTTTTTGTAGATATTAAGTTAAAAAATAAAATTGTAACTGCTCATTGTCCCAATCCAGGGTCAATGTTTAAACTTTTAAACAAAGGAAATACTGTTTGGATTACAAAATCAAATAACGAAAAAAGAAAGCTGAAATATACTTTGCAAATTATAGAAGTTAACAAAATAAAGTTTTGTGTAAACACTCATATTACAAACAAAATTGTTCAAGAGTCTATTGAAAAGAAGTTAATTAAAGAGCTAGAAGAATTTAAACTTGTTAAAGCTGAAAAAAAATTTGGTAACAATACGAGATTTGATTTTTTATTATACAATACAAAAAGTAATTTAAATGCATTCCTTGAAGTAAAAAGTGTATCTCTTAGTAGAAAAAAAACTCATGCAGAATTCCCAGATGCAGTTACAAGTCGTGGAAAAAAGCATTTGGAAGGCCTTGTATCTGCAAATAAGCTTGGATATGAGAGTTATTTAATGTTCTTGATTCAAATAGAGGGTTGCAAATCTTTTAGTATTGCCTCAGATATTGATCCAGAATATTTTAATACTTTTAAAAAAGCATTAAAAAAAAATGTAAAATTGCTTTGTTATGATTGTAAATTTTCTAACAAAGGAATAGAAATAAATAAAAAAATTAAAACTTTATTAAATGACAGATAAAATGTTAGAAGCTTTTAACGGAACAAGAAAAGCAGGGTCTATTGCGTCTGGTGCTTTAGATGAAATTACAAAAATTATTAAACCAGGCGTTAGAACAGATGAGATAGATAATTTATGTTACGAATATATAAATGATAATGGGGCTTTTTCAGCTCCATTATTTTATAGAGGATTTCCTAAATCGTGTTGCACTTCTCCAAACCATATTGTTTGTCACGGCATTCCAAAAGATAAAGTTTTAAATGAAGGTGACATAGTAAATGTAGATGTAACAGCCTTAAAAAATGGATGGCATGGCGATACGAGTAGAATGTTTTTTGTTGGAGAAGTTTCGACTAAAGCAAGCAAATTAGTAAAAACTACTTATGAGGCTATGATAAAATCAATAGATATATTAAAAAACGGAACTCTACTTGGTGATTTAGGTTCAACAATTCAAAAGCATGTTGAAGCTGAAGGTTTTTCTATTGTTAGAGATTTCTGTGGCCACGGAACTGGAAAAAAGTTTCATGAATATCCGAATATTTTGCATTATGGAGAAGCAAATACAGGTGAAAAGTTAAAGGAAGGTATGATTTTCACTATTGAGCCAATGGTTAATGAAGGAAATTACGAAACTAAAATCTTAAATGATGGATGGACAGCTGTCACCAAAGATAAAAAATTGTCCGCACAATTTGAACACACTGTTGGTATAACTGATGATGGTTATGAAATATTTACAACTTCAAATAAAGGCTTAGATTATCCTCCTTACAATATATGATTGAAAGATATTCAAGAAAAGAAGTTAGAGATATTTGGCTTGATAAAAATAGATATAACCTATGGCTTAAAATCGAAATTGCTGCCGCTGAAGCAATGGAAAAATACAAAATTATACCTAAGGGTGTTGTTAAAAAAGTTAAAGCTAAATCAAAAATAGATGTAGAAAAAATTTTAAAACTTGAGGGCAAAGTTAGGCACGATGTTATAGCTTTTTTAACATCCATAATTGAAAAAGTTGGTAAAGAAGCAAGTTTTTTACACAAGGGAATGACTTCTTCTGATGTACTAGATACTTGTTTTAATATTCAATTAAAGCAATCAGGATTAATAATATCTAAAGATATAGAAATTTTATTAAAATCTATAAAAAAACAGGCTATCAAACATAAATATACTTTGTGTATAGGTAGGAGTCATGGCATACACGCGGAGCCAACTACTTTTGGTTTAAAGCTTCTAACTTTTTATGAAGAATTTTCAAGAAATCATAAAAGACTTAAGCGTGCAATAAAAGAAATATCGACCTGTGCAATATCGGGTGCTGTTGGTACATTTGCTAATGTAGATCCAAGGATAGAGAAATATGTTGCAAAAAAATTAAATTTGAATATTGAACCTATATCAACCCAAGTTATACCTAGAGATAGACATGCATATTTTTTCTCAGTTCTTGGTGTAATAGCAAGTTCAATCGAAAGATTTGCAACTGAAATAAGACATTTGCAAAGAACAGAAGTTTCAGAAGTTGAAGAATTTTTTAATAATAAACAAATGGGTTCTTCGGCAATGCCGCACAAAAAAAATCCAGTTCTTACAGAAAATCTTACTGGTTTGGCCAGGCTTATTAGATCGTCTGTAATACCGGCTTTAGAAAATGTGGCTCTTTGGCATGAAAGAGATATTTCTCATTCTAGTGTAGAAAGAAATATAGGTCCTGACACAACTGTTACTTTAGATTTTGCTCTTGATCGTCTTAACAATGTTGTGAAATCAATGAGAGTAAATAAAGATAATATGAAAAAAAATCTTGATTTAACCAAAGGAATATTTTTTTCTCAACGAGTATTACTCGAACTAACATCTAAAGGTATTAGACGAGATAAAGCATATAGAATTGTTCAACGCTGCGCGATTAAATCCTTAGAAAATAATATCCCGTTCTACGATAGCTTGTTAAAAGACCAGGTAATTATGGACAAAATACCTGTTAATATTCTTAAAAAATTATTTGATTTTGGTTACCACACGAGAAAAATTAATGTAATTTTCTCTAGAGTATTAAGAAAAAATGAATAAAGGAAAAAAACTCTACGAAGGTAAAGCTAAAATCATCTACGAAACCAAAGAAAAAGGTTTAGCGGTTCAGCATTTTAAAGATGATGCGACTGCGTTTAATAATCAAAAAAAAGCAACAGTTGAAGGAAAAGGTGTTCTTAACAATAGAATTTCAGAGCACATACTTCAAAACTTGGGGCAAGTCGGAATTAAAAATCATTTAGTAAAAAGATTGAATATGAGAGAACAATTAATAAAATTAGTTGAAATTATACCTATCGAAGTAATTGTTCGAAATATAGCCACAGGTTCATTAACAAAAAGACTCGGTGTAACGGATGGTACAATTTTAGAAAAACCATTAATAGAGTTTTGTTACAAAAAGGATGAGCTTGGAGATCCGCTTATCGCTAAAGAACATATTTATGCTTTTAATTGGGCAACAGAAACAGAAATAAAATCTATAGAAGAAATGACTTTTAGAATAAACGATTTTATGTCGGGAATGTTCAGAGGTATAGGAATAAAACTTGTAGATTTTAAACTTGAATTTGGAAGAATATGGAATGGAGACAAGAAAGAAGTTATTCTTGCAGATGAAATAAGTCCTGACACTTGTCGACTTTGGGATATTAAGAGTGAAAGAAAACTTGATAAAGACAGATTTAGAAAAGATCTTGGAAATATAATACAGGCGTATCAAGAAGTAGCTAGAAGATTGGGTATAGTACCCGAAACAACAAATATTAGTGAAGTAAACTTTAAGAAACCTACATCAATAAGCATTAAGAAAAAATAAATTGAAATTTGCTGTAACAGTCACTTTGAAAAAAGATGTGCTTGATCCTCAAGGGAAAGTAGTAGGCCAAACGCTTAAAAATATGGGTATAAAAAATTTAGAACAAATAAGACAGGGTAAATTTTTTGAAATATATATGAATGAGAAAGATTATTTGAAAGCTGAAAACCAAGTTAAGGAAATGTGTGAAAAATTATTATCTAATCAAATAATAGAAGATTTTAAAATTCAAAAAGTGGAATGAAATCATCTGTAATAGTTTTTCCAGGTTCAAATTGTGATAGGGATGTTGCGGTAGCTCTCGAAAAATTACAATTTAAAAATTCTATGGTATGGCACAAAGAAACTGAATTGCCAAAATCTGATTTGATAGTAATTCCAGGAGGTTTTTCTTACGGTGATTATCTTAGATCAGGAGCAATAGCGGCAAAATCAAATATTCTTTCTGAAGTTATTATTGCTGGTAAAAAAGGATCCTTAATACTGGGAATTTGTAATGGATTTCAAATTTTAATTGAGTGCGGTTTATTAAAAGGAGCATTATTGAGGAATTCTGGATTAAAATTTATATCAAAAGATATTTTTGTAAAAGTACAGTCAAATAAAAATAATTTTTTTAAAAAATATAAGTCTGGTGAAATTTTAAAATTAAACATCGCTCACAACGAAGGCAATTATTTTACTGATAAAAAACATCTGGATGAATTAGAAAATAACGAACTTATACCTATTAAATATTGTGATCAAAAAGGAAATGTTGATATAAAATTTAATCCAAATGGTTCCATTAATAATATTGCTGGTATTCTTAACGAAAAAAAAAATATTTTAGGAATGATGCCTCATCCAGAGAGAATGGTGGATAAAATTTTATCAGTTGAAGATGGGCTAAGATTATTTTTGAGTTTAACGAATTAATATGTCAATTACAAAAGATCAAATAGAGACTCACGGATTAAAGCTTGAAGAGTACGAAAAAATAAAAAAACTTTTAGGTAGAGATGCAAATTTACTAGAACTTGGAATTTTTTCTGCAATGTGGAATGAACACTGTTCCTACAAATCTTCGAAGATTCATTTAAAAAAACTACCTACAAAAAATAATATAGTAATTCAAGGTCCCGGTGAAAATGCTGGAGTTATTGATATTGGTGATGATGATGCGATAGTTTTTAAAATAGAAAGTCATAACCATCCATCATTTATTGAACCATATCAGGGAGCAGCAACTGGTGTTGGTGGAATATTGAGAGATGTTTTTACTATGGGTGCAAGACCTATTGCGTTGATGAATTCAATACATTTTGGTTCTCCAAATAATAGTAAAACTCAGAACTTGTTAAATGGAGTTGTGTCTGGGATTGGTGGTTATGGAAACTCAATTGGTATACCTACTGTCGGAGGAGAAACTAAATTTAATAGTACCTATAACGAAAATATTTTAGTTAACGCAATGGCAGTCGGTCATGCTAATAAAAATAAAATATTTTACTCTAAAGCTAAAGGTGTCGGTAAACCTGTGGTTTATGTCGGCTCAAAGACCGGAAGAGACGGCATCCATGGAGCAACAATGGCTTCTGCTGAATTTGATGAAAATTCTGAGGAAAAAAAACCAACAGTTCAAGTAGGAGACCCTTTTACGGAAAAATTACTTTTAGAAGCATGTTTGGAATTAATGAAAGACAATTCTATTATATCAATACAAGATATGGGCGCCGCAGGTCTAACTTCATCTAGTGTAGAGATGGCTTCGAAGGGCAAACTAGGAATTGAATTGAATCTAAACAAAGTGCCTTGCAGGGAAGACAACATGAAACCTTATGAAATGATGTTGTCTGAAAGCCAAGAAAGAATGCTAATTATACTTGATGAAAATAAAGAAGTTCAAGCCAAAAAAATTTTTGATAAATGGGATTTAGATTTTGTTGTGATAGGCAAAACAACTAATTCTAATAGATTAATATTAAATTTTAATGATGAAAAAGTAGCAGACATTCCTATTAGTGCACTGGCTGATAAAGCGCCTTTGTATGACAGGAAATGGGCTGAGTCAAAAGTATCAAAAGATAAAATTAAAATAAAAGATTTAAAGAAAATAAAAATTGAAGATGCTCTTATTAAAATATTATCTTCGCCTAATCATTCAAATAAAAATTGGATTACTGATCAATATGATCAGGTCGTAATGTGTGATACTATTCAAAAATCTGGTGGTGACTCTGCTGTAATCAGGATTCATAACAAAAATAAAGCCATAGCTATTTCTGTGGACTCCTCTGCTAATTATTGCAAAGCCGATCCAAAATCAGGAGGTAAACAAGTTGTATGCGAAAATTGGAGAAATTTAATTTCAGTAGGGGCTAAACCTTTTGCAATTACAAACTGTTTAAACTTTGGAAGTCCAGAAAAACCTGAGGTGATGGGTGAATTTATAAAATGTATTGATGGTATTAAAGAAGCGTGTGAGTATTTAGATTTTCCCGTGGTCTCTGGAAATGTATCGTTTTATAACGAAACTAATTCTAAGAGTATATACCCGACTCCTGTTATCGGAGGCATTGGTGTATTAGATAATTTAAAAAAAATTACAAATATTAAAACTAAAAAATCTGGAAATTTAATTATAGTTATTGGAAAAACACTAGGGCATATTGAACAAAGTGTTTTCCTTCAAGAAAATTTTTCAATATATGATGGTCCTCCACCAGAAATAAATTTAGTTAATGAAAAAAATAATGGTTTAGCTGTTTTAAAACTAATAAAAGATAATCTTGTATTATCTGCTCATGACATATCATCCGGGGGTATGCTTGTTGCTTTAGCTGAAATGTCGATTTCTTCAGGTCTGGGTCTAAAAATAAATAAACCGAAAAAGTCTGCCAATACAATGGAATATTTTTTTGGAGAGGATCAGGGGAGGTATTTAATTGAAATTTCCCCAGATAACTTGAAAAAGATAGAAATATTTTTAAAAAAAAATAATGTCTTTTTTGAAATTGTAGCTGAAATACAAAATGACGCGTTTGAAATTCAGAAAATGTTTAGCCTTAAAATAAAAGAACTTCGTGATATTAATAATCAATGGTATAATAAATTTAATGCCATTAACTAAAAATGATATTTCGACTATGATAATGAGTGCTTTTCCTGATGCAAAAATCGAGCTCAAAGATACAGCTGGAGATAATAATCATTACTCTGCAAAAATAATTTCAAAAAACTTTAACGGTAAGTCAAGAATTGAACAACATAAAATGGTATACAAAGCATTAAAAGGTAAAATGGGAAATGAATTGCATGCGCTAGCATTAACAACCGAGGAGAAAAAATGAGTGATATAAATGCTGAAATTAAAAATATTATAAATTCAAATAATATTGTCCTGTTTATGAAAGGTACCCCAGAATCTCCTCAATGTGGATTTTCGATGGCTGTGTCAAATATTTTAAAACATTTAAAAGTTGAATTCAAAGGAGTGAATGTTTTGGAAAGTAATGAATTTAGACAGGGAATAAAAGATTTTACTGATTGGCCAACAATACCGCAATTATATATCAAAGGCGAATTTGTAGGTGGATGCGATATAGTTAAAGAAATGTTTGATAAGGGTGAATTAAAAAAACTTTTAGAAAGTAAATCTTTATTATCTTGAATAATACTCAATAACTAATTTTGGTTCCATAACGGTTGGATAGGGAATGTCTGCAAATTTTGGTACTCTTACAAGCTTAGCTGTTTTATTTTTAGAGTCTAATTGAATATACTCTGGAACATCTCTCTCTTTACTACTTATAGAAGCATCAATAATAGTTAGGGCCTTTGATTTATCTTTAACCTCTATTAGATCTTCCTCTTTTACTAAATAACTAGAAACGTTTACTTTTTTCTTATTAACTTTAAAGTGTCCGTGATTTATTAATTGTCTTGCAGAAAAAACTGTAGGTGCAAACTTTGCTCTATAGATTACTGTATCTAATCTTCTTTCCAAAATACCAACTAGATTTTCGGTCGTATTTCCTTTTTTCTTGATAGCTTTTCTATAAACATTTCTAAATTGTCTTTCATTAATATTTCCATAATATGATTTTAGTTTTTGTTTTGCGTTAAGCTGAACTCCATAATCCGTTGGTTTACCTTTTTTACTTTGACCATGTTGGCCTGGTGGATAGTTTCGGGTATTAAAAGGACTTTTGGGTTTGCCCCATAAATTAACTTTTAATCTTCTATCTACCTTGTGTTTTGCTCTAATTCTTTTTGTCATAAAAAAAACGTTTATAATCTTTATAGTATATTTGTCAATTGTTCTTATAATTTACTAAAAACGCTGGATAAAATCCTTAGTTCTTTGTCACTTAACTGGTTTCTTTCAAAAATATTTCTAAGATTAATTAGCATTGACTTTTTCTTTTCTTTTGGTGAAAAAAAACCTTTGTTATCTAAACGATTTTCAACAAAATCAAAAAAAACATTAAGTTTTTTTTTGCTCACAATATCAATAAGTTTCTTTTCTTTTTTGAAAGCTGCTGATTTCAAATTTTTAAAAATTTCATAACAAATTAAAATTACACTATGCGAAAGATTAATTGATTCAAAATTTTTATTTACTGGAATTTTAAAAATATAATTTGAATATGATATCTCTTCATTAGAAAGACCGGATGCTTCTGGGCCAAACATTATTCCTATTTTCCTTTTTTTATTTTTTTTAATACTTTGAATGAATTGATTGAAAGAAAGATGTCTTTTATTTATATCTCTTCTTCTTGCTGAAGAAGCATATACAACATCGTATTTATTTATAGCATCTTTAATATTTGAATATACTTTCGTTTTATTTAAAACATCTTTTGCCCCTACTGATGTTGCTGAGGCTTTTTTATTTGGCCATGACTCTTTAGGCTTAACTAAATCCAATTTTTTAAAACCAAAATTTTTTAATCCTCTTGCGCAAAAACCAATATTTTCTGGCAATTGTGGTTTTATAAGAAGAAAACCAATTCTGTTAATCATTAGCTGGTGCTTTTTCTTTATACAATTTGTAGTCCAAGCTATCTATTAAAGCTTTAAAAGACGCATCAATTATATTTGGTGAAACACCTATAGTGAACCAGTTTTTTCCATCCTTGTCCGTACTCTCAATAGAAACGCGAGTGGTTGCATTTGTTCCAGTATTTAAAATTCTTACTTTGTAATCAACTAATTTTAAATCTTTTAAATATTTTGAATATTTTCCAACTTTATCAACATTAGATCTGATAGCATTATCTAATGCATTAACTGGTCCATTACCTGAACCTTCGCAAATAATTTCTTTTCCATCAACTAAGATATGAGCTTTAGCGAAAGAATTTATTTTATCTTTTGAGTCTCTTTTTACAGAGACATCGTATTTTGAAATAGTTAAATACTTTGGTATTTCACCTAAAAGTCGTCTTGCCAATAATTCAAATGAAGCATCAGCTCCATCATAAGAATATCCGGCAAATTCTCTGTCTTTCACTTCGTTAAGTAAACTTTGAACCTTTGGGTTGTTCTTATCAATTTTAATTCCATATTTTTCTAATCTAGACATTATATTAGATTTTCCTGACTGGTCCGAAACAACAATATTTCTAAAATTTCCAACCTTATTTGGGTTTATATGTTCGTAAGTTTTTGGATCTTTTATAACTGCTGATACGTGAAGACCACCTTTGTGCGCAAAAGCTGAAGCTCCAACATATGCTGAATTCCTATTAGACTTTCTGTTAAGTAATTCATCTAACAATCTAGAACATTCTGTTAAAGATTTCATTTTAACTTCGGTAATACCTATTTCAAAATTTTTAGAAAAACTTTCTTTTAAAAAAAGTGAAGGGATTATAGATATCAAATTTGCATTTCCACATCTTTCTCCTAATCCATTAATTGTTCCTTGAACTTGCCGAACTCCACATAGTATTGCTGTTAGAGAGTTTGCTACTGCATTTTCTGTATCGTTATGCGCGTGTATTCCAAGATTTTTTCCTGGAATAATTTTTGCAACTTCTGAAACAATTTCTCCAACTTCATGTGGAAGTGTGCCACCATTTGTGTCACAGAGAACAATCCATCTTGCTCCTTCGTCATAAGCAGTTTTTATACAACTTAAGGCATAATCTCGATTATTTTTATAACCATCAAAGAAATGTTCGGCATCAAACATGAATTCTTTTTTCTTTTTTATAAATACTTTTGTCGACTCTTTTATATTCTCTAAGTTTTCCTTATTGGTTATGCCCAAAGCTTTATCAACATGAAAATCCCAAGTCTTTCCAACTAAACAAACTGCTTGGGTATTAGAATTTAAGATTGCAGATAAGCCTGGATCATTTTCAGCGCTTCTTCCTGTCCTTTTTGTCATTCCAAAAGCTGTCAAAATAGTATTTCCTAATTTAGGTGGCTTATTAAAAAAATTTGTATCTAAAGTGTTAGCTCCTGGCCATCCTCCCTCTAAATAATCAACGCCTAGCCCAGCAAGAGCTTTTGCAATTTTATTTTTATCATCAATTGAAAAATTGACACCTTCTGTTTGAGCTCCGTCTCTCAAAGTAGTATCAAAAATATATATTTTTTCTTTGTTCATTTGTATTTCCATGTTGTTGTATCACCTTTATCTTCAATGATAACACCATTATTTTCCAGTTCCTTCCTTATATTATCTGCTGATTTGTAATCACCTTTTTTTCTGGCGTTCTCCCTGTTTTTAATTTTTATTTTAATAGTTTTTTCATCAATTTTTGATTTTGTTTTTTTGAATTTTTTCCAAATTTCTAGATCTTCTTCTAACAAACCTATGAGTTTACATCCGGCAAGAAAAATTTTTTTTGAAGATTTATCTCCCTTAGAAGCTTTGTCATAAAGTGAATGTAGTTTTGATATGTATCCAGGTGTATTTATATCTTCTAAAAGGGGCTGTAATAAATCTTCATTAAGCTCTTCTTTGTTAGTCTTTTCAAATTGAGTATACCATTTATCAAGGGTACTTTGGCTTTCATTAATTAATTTTTCATTCCAGTCCAAAGGTTGTTTGTAGTGACTACTCAGCAAGGCAAGTCTGATAACTTGTCCTGAAATTGTCCCCCTCATTTCTTTAATTGTTACAATATTTCCTAAAGATTTTGACATCTTTTCTTTATTAAAGGTAACATAGCCATTGTGTAACCAATAGTTTGCAAATTTTTCAACTTTATTAGCGCAACATGATTGTGCGATTTCATTTTCATGGTGTGGAAAAACAAGATCTAATCCACCGCCGTGAATATCAAAATTTTTCCCAAGGAATTTTTCACTCATTACTGAACATTCTAAGTGCCATCCAGGTCTTCCTCTTCCCCATGGAGAATCCCAACCCGGATCATCCGTTGCAGATGGTTTCCAAAGAACGAAGTCAAGAGGATGTTTTTTTGATTTTGAAACCTCAACTCTTGCTCCCGCAACTAATTCATCAGGATTTTTTTTTGATAACCTGCCGTAATTTTTAAATGAATTTATTGAAAAATATACGTGTTTATCTTTCTCATAAGCATGATTATTTTTTAAAAGATTTTCGGTCATGTTAATCATTCCTTTAATGTGTTCAGTAGCTTTTGGTTCAAAACTTGGTTTTAAGCAATTTAAATACTGACAATCATCGTGAAAACTTTTTGTAATTGATGATGTTAGTTCGTCTAAAGATATTTTTTTATTTTTTGAACTTTCAATAATTTTGTCATCTATGTCAGTTATATTTCTGACATATGTAATGTTATTTTTTCCAAAAATTTTAGACAAAACTCTATACAAAACATCGAACACAACTAAGGGTCTTGCGTTACCTATATGTGGAAAGTCATAAACTGTTGGGCCGCATACATACATTCCAATTTTTTTTGGATCTATCGGAATAAAGGTTTCTTTTTTTCCGCTTATAGTATTTGAAACGTTAATGTGATTACTCTTCATTAAATGTACATACCGGTATTGGATTCATTTTATGTAAATTTTTTTTTCTTATCTCTAAATATTTTTTATAGTTTTGGTCGTTTTTATCGATCATTGCCTTTTCCAGCTCCTCATAAGTCATGCCGAGTTGTTGTACATCATTTCTACCATCATTCCATAATCCGTCTGTTGGTTCTGAGTTTATAATCTTCTGAGATACTCCAAGGTGTTTTCCGAGCTCCCACACCTGAGTTTTTGTACAATCAGCTATTGGAGAGATATCTACCCCACCATCGCCATATTTAGTATAGAAACCAACACCAAAATCTTCTACTTTGTTACCGGTACCAACAACTAGTCCTGAATTAGCTGAAGCGACTTGATACAAAGTAGCCATTCTCAATCTTGCTCTTGAATTAGCATATCCATGCTCATTATTAAAATTATTTAACACTTTAGAGAAAGAATTAAAAATTTTATCCATATCTATTATATGATGCTCTACATTACTAAATTTTTCTTTTAACCACCTCGCATGAATTAAACTAAGATCGTGTTGAGATTTAATTTGTTTGATTGGCATTGTTAGTACAATTGTTTTTAGTCCAGTATTTGCACATAAAGTACTGACAACAGAAGAATCTATTCCTCCAGAAATTCCTATAACTAAAGATTTTGGATTAAACGAAGATTGATCACAATAATCTTTGATCCATTTTGTAATAATTTCTGCTCTTTTTTTTACTTCCATAATTAATACCTACCTCTCTTTTAAGGTTAGGTCTTAATAATTACAATAATTATTAAGACGCTGCT
>MDSW01032042.1_pt1 | contig 32606 bp, 19 predicted proteins | sample 811171 | NCBI WGS metagenome assembly MDSW01 (sample SAMN05326641, study PRJNA326480) | marine metagenome | isolation source: seawater | place: Atlantic Ocean: North West | collected 2012 | reverse complement strand
TCCGCTGAGGGTCGTTCCATACGAGCGAATGTCGGGGTGGAGTTCAAAGGCGTCAGTTGGAGTTGAAAGGCGCCGAGGGCGGGGATTGAAAGCGACGGACCCTGGGCGGAGAGACGCGCCGGCGAAAGTCCTTAAGGATCGGCGTTCACCACGCGAACGCGGTCGTATGGGAACCAGTGTATAGAACGCGCCTGATGCGTGTAGAGCCCCGCGTCTTGCATGGGCAACACCCACGCGACGTCGTCGGACTCGTTGTGATGCGAGTGCCACCACCCGGGCGGGGTCACGAACACGCCGCCGGGGGTCCAGTCGCATCGAATCGGGTCGATGATGGCGCCCGTCGCGTCGATCTCTTTCCCCATGAGCGTGTACACGTTCGCCGACGCGGACACCGCGAGGTCGAGCGCGACGGAGTTGTGCCGGTGCGGGCGCTGGACCGTTCGCGCGGGGATCGAGTTCAGTAACGACCAGAGCACGTGCGTTAATGTCTTCGTCTGCTCGCACGCCTTGTTCCCTAACAACACGCCGAGGCGGTTCCGCTCGCCCTCCGTCGCCGCGTGTCGAATCTCCTCCACCTCCGCCAGCATGCGCTCGCGCTTGAACATCGTCGGCTCGAACTTCTTCCCGTGCGGCTTCACGCCGAGGTAGTCCATCAGCGGCTCGTCGTGGACCCAATACAGCGCCGCGCCGCCCATCGTGGACTCCACGCAGGTGTGCGTGACGACGCCCTCGGTGTTGGGCACGACGAAGAGGTCGCCCTCGCCCCACGACACCACCCCGTGTTCGCTCTTCGAGACGCCCGCGCCGCGGATGACGTAGAACGCCTGCGACGTCGCGACCGCGGACGTGTCCAGGCTCTCGCCGACACGCACGCGCGCGAACGACGCCATCAGGTTCGGCGACGTGCAGTGCGTCTCGATCTCGAGGCAGTCGTTGATGTCGAACGGGATCACGCGCGTGTCGCCGGTCTCGTGAAGGGACGCGGGGTGCACGAGCACCGGGATGGGCGCCATGACCGGGTTCGCCGCCGCGCCGTACTCGAAGACGTTCGCCGTCTTCGTCCACTCGGTCGTGTCGTCCTCTTCCGAGGCTGGCGTCTTCGCCGCGCCGCGCGCTTCCGACAGCGTCACCTCGACGGTCGTCGACGCGTCCGCGACCATCGTGGACGGTTCGTTCGGTCGCGACAGGTACCGGTTCGGTTCGATCGCGCCGCGCGGCGATTCGGTTCGGTTCGGTTCGGTTCGATCGCGCGACGCTCGGCGCGGCGCGAGGGTGCTCGGCGTGAACCGCGGGCGGCGAGTTTCGACGTCGACGACGACCTGACGAGCGCGACGAGGAGGCGCGTTCGAAGATTGCGACGAAGACGCGTGAAAGCTGCGTTTGCGTTTGTGGCTGTCGCGTCTTCGTCCGGTCCTTTCGCGGCAAATTTTCGTATGGGCTTTGTTACAGGATTTGTGTACGTTTTTCGCGTAGTACAGAGGTGCAGTACAGCGCGAAAAATAGTCGAGGGGAAGACACACACAGTGCGAGAAGACGAAAACCCGCGACGGTGGTCCCTCTTTCCGCAGCGCAGCGCAGCTCGCTTGCAACACATCTCGTCAAGATGGTGCGTGCGCCTTCCTCCGCGCCACTCGCGCGCTCGCATCGCGTCGCGCGCGCGTCGACGCCGCGGCATCGCGCCCCCGGGGGCGTTCGCCGTCGGGTTTTCCGCGCGATGGAGACATTAGGGTTTTTTTTCGCTCGTCGCGCGCAAATCGCCGGTCTCGCGCGACGCCGTCGAACGCGCGCTGACGTTCATCCCGCTCGTTCGCTCCTCCCAACCGCAGGCGAACCCCATGATGGAGCCGCGCATTCACAAGCTCGTGCTGAACATCTGCGTCGGCGAGTCCGGCGATCGCCTCACGAAAGCGGCGAAGGTGCTCGAGCAGCTCACGGGCCAGCAGCCGATCTTCTCCAAGGCTAGGTACACCGTGCGCACGTTCGGGATCCGCCGCAACGAGAAGATCTCCACGCACGTGACCGTGGGGAACCGGGATAAGGCGATGCAGATTCTCGAGTCCGGGCTCAAGGTGAAGGAGTACGAGCTTCTGAAGAAGAACTTCTCCAACACGGGCACGTTTGGGTTTGGCATCTCCGAGCACATCGACCTCGGCATCAAATACGATCCCTCCACCGGCATTTACGGTGCGTCCGCCTCCTCTCGCATCATCCCACGTTCCACCGCACGCATCAACTATTGCTGATTACGCGACGGACGTCGCCGTCTCGGTGTGCCGTTCGACGTATGAGTTTGGTGCCAGACGAACCTCCGGGTTCGCGCGCGCGCGTCGCCGGCGTCGTCGCGCGATGATCCAGTCGCGCGTGGCGTCGTCGTGCGCGCGCGCGGGCACATTCGCGCCGCGCGCGCTCTAGCGCTCACTCGGTCTCTCTCGCTCCATCGATCCATCGCTTCCGAACGCGTCGCTGACGACGCTCCATTCTCCCCCGCGTCTCGCGTCCGCCTCAGGCATGGATTTCTTCGTCGTCCTGGAGCGCCCGGGCTACCGCGTCGCGAAGAGGCGCAAGTGCCAGTCGAAGATCGGCAAGCCGCACAAGCTCACGAAGGTGGACGCGATGAAGTTCTTCCAGTCCAAGTTCGAGGGTGTCATCCTCGCCAAGGCTTACGCTTAAACGATCCGCGGTCGCGGTAGTTGTAGCAGGAATAAAGAGGGTGGGTGTTGGCGATGTAATGACCATACGTTCTTCGCTAAAACGAACGTCGTCTCGCCGATTGATTTTCTACTGTGCCTAGTGCTACGTCGTCGAGGTCCATCGCCGCTCGCTCGCTATCCCTGCGCCTCCGCCGCCGCGTTCTTCTCCTCCTTCTTCGCCCTCCGCGCCTCCTCGTCCTTGAACGCGCTCGGACACATCGCGTTCGCCGCGCACTCGCCGCACTTGGGCGCCTTCGGCGCGCACGTCAGCTGCCCGTGGCCGACGAGAAGAGGGTTTATCTCGATCCACTCCTCCCTCGGCAGCCACGCCTCGAGCGCCTCCCTCGTGTCCTCCGGCGTCCGGTTCTTCCTCGGCGTGCCGTTGCTCGTGAACGCGACGGACGGGACCCACCCTAATCTCTCCGCGATGCGATGCACGTGCACGTCGACGCAAATCCCGCTCGGGACGCCCCACCCGACGTTCATGACGAGGTACGCCATCTTCGGTCCGACCCCCGGCAGCGCCATCAGCCCGTCCACGTCGCTCGGGATGTCGCCGCCGTGCCGCTCCACGCACGCCCTCGCGGCGTCTCTCAGGTACTGCCCTTTCCTCGCGTGGAACCCGACTGGGCGGATGATGGCCGCGAGGTCCTCCGCGGACGTCGCCGCTATGTTCTCCGGCGTGCATCCGTGCTTCACGAGCCGCGCGGTCGCCGCGTGCGTGATCGGGTCTTTCGTCTGCGACGACAACATCGCGCTGACGAGCGTGACGAAGCGTCGTCCTCTGTCGTCCGGGGCGGCGTCCTCGGAGATCTTCTCGCAGCCCATGGTGTCCACGGGCGCGCCTCCGACCGCGCGCTGGCGCTTGATCGCGGCGAGGACGTCGCGCCAGTCCTCCGGCGGGGAGAACGGCGGCGTCTTCTTCTTCGTCTTCGCCGCCGCCGCCTTGGGCGTCGTCGCCTTCGCGTCTTCGTCGTCGCCCGCGTCGTCGACCTCGATCTTCACGTGCGCGCGCTTGCGTCCTCCCGCCATGACGACGACGGCTCGAGCGGAGGTCGCGGTGGACGGCGCGGCGAGGACGCGATGCGAGGGGCGCGGCGCGGGGACGCGCGCGAGGGCGAGTCGTCGGCACGCGGTCGCGAGCATCGAGCGCCGCCCGGCGCGAAGTCGCGAGCTGTCGTCGCTCGCGGTCGTCATCACGTCGCGTCGAAGTTGACGAGCTCTCGAAGTTCTGTATTTTATACGCGTACGCGTACTATATGTATGCGCAAACAGTTAGGCGTGTCATTTTCTCTGAGACTGGCTCGCATACGTGAGTACATCTCGAAAACTACCTACTCGCGCTGCTCGCGAGAACTCGCGAAAACCCTACTTCATCGCGGCGAAGGACGCATCGCGGCCCTCTTCAATCCGCACGGACGACGTCGTTCTCGGAAATCAGTCAGGTGCGTTCGCTCTCCGCGCCCCGTCCACCGTCGCGTCCGCGCCGCGCGCGCGTCGTCCTCGTCGCGTGCGCGTCGTCGCCGTCGTCCGCCGGCGCAGAAAACCATCGCGCAGGGTTTTCACGCGCGACGATGTTTTTTTTTCTCCGTCGCTCGCCGCCGCGCCGGATCCGCTCGCGGAACGCGCCGGCGACGACGCGACGGCGTCGCTCTCGACGCCGAACGCTCCCTCGACCGCGCGTCGACGCCATCGCCCCGCGGCACTGACGCGCATCCCGCCCTCGTCCCTCCGACGTCCACAGGATGCCGCCCAAGATGGATCCCAACGCGATCATTGAGGTCTTCCTCCGCGCCACCGGCGGCGAGGTCGGCGCCGCGTCCTCCCTCGCGCCGAAGATCGGTCCCCTCGGTCTCTCCCCGAAGAAGGTCGGCGAAGACATCGCGAAGGAGACGAAGAAGGACTGGAACGGCCTTCGCGTCACCGTCAAGCTCACGGTGCAGAACCGTCAGGCGAAGGTGTCCGTCGTCCCCTCCGCGTCGGCGCTCGTGATCAAGGCGCTGAAGGAGCCCCCTCGCGACCGCAAGAAGGTGAAGCACGTGAAGCACAGCGGAAACATCAGTCTGGACGACTGCATCGAAATCGCGCGCATCATGCGTCCGCGCTCGAAAGCTAAGAAACTCGCCGGCACCGTGAAGGAGATTCTCGGCACGGCGAAATCCACCGGGTGCACCGTCGAGGGCCAGGACCCGCAGGACGTGCAGCAGGCGATCGAGGACGGCGACATCGAGATTCCGGACAAGTAAACGCGGCGGGCGATGAGTAGTTTGTAGCTCAGCTTTCAAAGGAGAGAGAGAAGCTACGTGCAAATCAATCGTCAATTAATCCTGCGCCTGCGACCCCCCGCTCTCGGCCGGCTTGGGCTTCTCCGCCGATTTCGGCGCGGCGGCGGCGGCGGCGGGCTTCGCCTCCGGCGACTTCGCAGCCACGGCGGCGGCGGGCTTCGCCTCCGGCAATTTCGCCGCCGCCGCCGCCGGCTTCTTCTCGCCGTTCGCGAAAAACGCGTCGTCCTCCTCCTCGTCGCTGCTCTCCTCCGTCCCGGTCTCCTCGCTCGGGTAGTCGTCGTCACCGTGCCGCCCTAGGCCGTCGTCGCTGTCGTCGTCGCTGTCGAGGTCGGACAAGTCGTCCGAATCCGACGCGCTCCCGGCGGCGTTCGCCGACTCAGACGCGATCTCGCCGCTCTCCCCGACGCCCTCGCCCTCGCCCGCGGCGGCCGCGAGCCGCGCCTTGCGCGCCTTCGCCTTCGCGCTCTTCTCCTCGTCCACCGCCGCGGCGGCGGCGGCCATCCGCTTCTCCATGACTTCGTTCGTGCGCTTCAGCACCTTCACCTTCGCGCCCCACGACGCGTCCACGCCGATCCAGTAGTCGCTCAGGAGCTTCACCTGAAGCGAGTAAACGCCCGCGGTGGGTACGTTAAACTTCAGCTCGAGCTGCTTCCCCTTGGGCGACTGCTGCGCCTCCGCGACGACGTCCGCGGTGAGCCTCCGGCACGAGAGAATAAAGTTCGCCGCCGGATCCGTCACCGCCAGCCACCACCCTTCCTCCCTCTCGCATCGCGTGCAAAACGGCAGCGGCGGGAGGTCATCCCTTGACCTCACGATCAACCCGCACGCCTCGTCTCTGCCCCACGCCGACGCCGTCGCCGCGGCGCTCTCGTCCTTCCCGTCCTCGTCCTTCTCCGCCGCGCGCGCGTTGGCGCCGCGCGTCATCTTGAGCGTCACGCGACACGTCACCGCGTCGAGCTCGACGACGTCTGCCTCGCCCTCCGTCTCCACGGTCGCGGTCAGAAACTTGACGGACGGGACGAAACGCAGGTGCGCCTCCACGTCCGCGGCTTGTCTCGCGGAGAGACCCGCGGCCGCGAGCGCGGACGCGCGCGCGTCCGGGCCGGGCGTCGCGAGGAGGTCCGCGAGCGACTTGACCTTTTTCCGCGTCAAGTTCACCGCCGTCCTCTCGTCCACGTGCGGGAGCGTCAGCAGCGACGCGAGCCCGTCCGCGACTTGGCCGGGCTTGTCGCTCGGCTTCCTCGCGCTCGGCGCGACCGCCTGCGTGACGCACTGCGTGAACTCGAGGATGCTCAGGCCCGGGCGCATGAACGAGTACCCGAGTTGATTCACCGGCGCGAGCGTGATCTTCAGCGCCTCCTCGGCGAGTCTCGGGAACAGGCCCATCACGGTCTTCAGGTCCGCCTGCAGCGACGCGTCGACGTCGTTCGTCTTGCGGCACGCCTGCGCGAGCATGAGCATGTGCGCTTTTAGGATCGCGGGGTGCCGCTTCATGAACTTTTGGTCCTTTGAATCGTACTCGCTCTTCGTCGACACCGCGAGCTTCCGAAACCCCTCCTCTTGGTCCCTCTTGAACGGAATGTTGATGAACTCCATCGCGACGGAGAGCATCTTCGGGACTTTCGTCAGCGCGAGGTTCGGCCTCAACTCCATCATGAAGTGCTGGAACGTCTGCCGCAGCACCTTGCCGGCGTCGCCGCCGTACTTGTTCATGCGTTGGATCGCGCACACGGCGAAAAACATCGGAAGCAAGATGCCGAACGCGACGAGGAACATGAGCACGTACGGTCCGGTGCCGTCCTGTCCGAACATCCACGCCGGGAGCGCGACGCCGAGCTTCACGGGCTGTTTCCCGTCCGGGTGCCCGTACTTCTCGTAGTTCACGCGCGAGTTCTCGTCCGTGAGCGCCTTGTACGCGGGCGTTATCGAGCCCGTGAAGAACTCGTGCGCCTCGGGATCTGGGTTCTTGTCCGGGTGGTACCGCAGCGAGAGCGTTCGGTACGCCTTCTTGATCGCGCTCGCGTCCGCGCCGGGTGTGAGCTGAAGAATCTCGTACGGGTCGAAGACTTTGTGCTCCGGCGGCGCGGAGTAGGCGATGTACACCGCGAGCGCGGCGGACATCGCCCACGCGACGGATACGTACAGGTTGAACCCTCGGAAGAGCGCTTTGATCCGCTTCGACGTCGTGGGCTTGTTCCTCGCCGCGTGCGCGGCCGCGGCTTTCCCCCACTCCGAGGACGCGTCTGCGGGCGCGACCGCGGGCGCGGCCGCGGCCGGGCGCGCGGCCTTATCGCCGTCGCCGAGGAGCCATCCGCCGACGCGGAAGATCGTGATCGGGACGAGGAAGAACTGAATCAGCGACAGGAGGAAGATCGGGAACAGGTTCCCGTGGCTCTCCGTCGGGTCCGTCATCGCGTCGCGTCGAGATCGACGACGCGCGCGGACGTGCGATCGAGGGGGGCGTGGAAGCGCGGCGCGTCTCGCGTCTTTCTTTCGCGCGATATCACCCCGCGCCTCGAGATCTGAGAGCGCGGATCTCGAGGCGCGGAGGAAAAATTACGGAGGCGAAACGCGCGCGCCGCGCCGTCGCGTCGCGTCGCGTCGCGTCGCTCGTCGTTCTAAAATGGATGGTCGTTCGACGATTCTCCCCGCGGCGTCACTGCGCGCGGCGCCGCGGCGATGGCGACGCTTCACGACGTCGCGGGGGTCACCGCGCGGTCCTCGACATGGGGCATCGACCTCGATAACCCGTCCGCGCGCGCGGAGTGGACGCGCCGGCTGAACGCCAAGGTGGAGGAGGCGGAGGAGTTGGCGAGCGTGGGCGCGCTCCTCGCGGACCAGCTTCGCATCGCGAACGAGGAGAAAGCGCGCCTCGAGGTGGAGCACTGCAACGGCTTCGGGCGCGCGAGCGCGAGCACGGCGAAACCGAAGTGGGGGCGTCGCACGGCCGCGCCCGCGGAGGACGCCGCGCGCGCCGCCTCGAGCGCGTCCGCGACGACGGCGACGTTCCACTCCCTGCGCGATTCGCTGCTAAGACGATTCGGGAAGCACGGCGAGTACTCGCTCCTGTGCGACCCCGTGGACGCGTTCGAGTCGCTCGCGCGCGCCGCGCGCGAGCGCAGAGCCGTGTTCGAGGGCGTCGTCAACAGAGAAGCGCTGAGGCGATACTTCGCCGACTTCGACACGAACCATCCCGCGGTGGTGCGCGCGTACTTGGACGCGCGGCGGGGCGTGCACGAGCCGTCGGGTAAGATCGGAAGCATCTTTCTCATGCCGTCTCGGCTCACGTCCGACGTGCGATACTTCGCGCACGCGGCGGGGTCGCTGTATCGCGTCCCGGAGCGCATCTCCGCGGAGGACTTGCGCGAGGCGATCTCGAAGCTCGAGGACGTCGACGGCGCGAGGGAGCTCACCGTCGAGGATTGCGAAAAATTCATCCGCGAGTGGGACTCGAGCGACTACCTCCACCGCGACGGCGCGATGCACGTGCTCGATTTCGCCGTGTTCATGCGGTTCGCGACGATGAACGACGACGCGGAGGGCGCGGCGAACGTGCTGAACGCGACGAAGAACCTCACCGACCGGACGCGCGCGAACGCGATGCTGAGAGTCGCCGCGGACGTGCGAAGACAGACCAGAGAAAAACTGACGCGGTACCGCGCGGCGGGCACGCGACTCGGGAGGGACGTCGCGCGCAACCGCGAGGCGGACGCGCTCATCGAGGCGCTCCAGGAAGAAGTCGCGGTGTACGTCTCGCACCGCGACCCCGCGGTCGGGGACGTCGAGAGAGAGCTCGAGTTTCGAGTGGAGTTGGTGATGCCCGTCGGGATCGCCGCGGATGCCGCGGGCGACGCCGTCGGGTCGAGGTGCAGGCTCGTCCCTCGGCTCACCCCCGCGCCGACGATCGCGCTGCTGCTGCACGCCATGGACGATAACCTCACCGGGTACGTGACGCCGTCGGACGTGCGCCTCGCGCTGTCGCAGTGCGGGATACCGCTCACGGCGACCGAGGCGCTGGTGTTGGGCGAGATGTTTGAAGATTCGCGAGCGAAGCACGGCGTCGGCGACTCGACGCGCGCGCGCTGGGCGATCGACGACGTGCTCGAGATTCTCGACGCGGAGCCCTTGCCTCCGTGCCGCGGCGGGATCCCGACGCTGCTGTGGCGCTGGGCGCGAGGCGCGAGAGCCGCGGTCGTGAAGTACATGACGTCGGGCGGAGCCGTCGGCGACCGCCGCGAGAAGGAGTACGAACTCTCCGACGTGAGCGACGCGGAGATGACGCGGTACCTCGTCGCGCCGTCGCTGTTCGCCACGTTCGAACACGGCGCGATACGCAAGGTGGCGCGCGCGTCGTTGTTCCGACGAAACAAGCTCGTGAAGGCGTTCCGGGCGCTGGACGACACGTTACCGGAGACGAGCGGCGCCACGGGCGTCGGCGCGTTGACGCAGAGCAACGTCAAATACGCGGCGATGATCGCCGGGTGCGATTCGCCGTCGTTCACGCGAGACGCGCGGCTCGAGACGCTCGCGGAGCGGTTCGTCCCGAGCGGCCCGGGCGTGCCGAGCAAGCTGCGGCTGAAGACGACCGGGATGCGGGGGAAGCAGGAGAGGTACGTCGACTGGCGCGGCGTCGTGCGCGCGGCTGGGCCGTCGTTTGCTTTGTGCGAGCAAGAGAAAGCCGCGGGCGCCGCCGTCGGGGGCGTCCACGGCGTCGGCGTCGACGCGTGCGGGATCTCTGAGGACGTGTACTACGCGGGCGAGGATGCGAAGAGGGTGCGCGCGGACGACGTCGCGCACGACGGCGACGTCGTCGCCGTCCTCGCGTCCATCGCGTCGTGGACGTACGAGTGGATCGCGGATCTGCGACGCGAGTTTGAATCTCGCGACGCCGCGCTGACGGGCGCGCTCTCGCCGGGAGACTTTCTCGCCGCGATGCGCGCCGCCGGGTTCGGGGTGGAGTGCTTCGGCGAGAGCGAGCTGAGGTGGTGCGTCGTCGCGTGCAGGCACCAGAGCGAGGACGCGGTCGTGTATCCGAAGTATCTGGCGTTGGTGCTCTCCGGGATCGAGAGAGAGGTGGAGGCGGCGGAGAGGAAGCACCGGGAGAAGGTCGCCGCGGACGCCGCCGCGGACGCGCAGGAGCAGTATTAGTAGCGCGAGTGAGTGTTTAGCTAACGAGGTACAATATCGTATGTATAACTTATATCGCTACTTACTTTCCTATGCAAAAGTCGGAGAAGATGACGTCGAGGAGCTCCTCGACGTCGACGTGACCGGTGACGTGACCGAGCGCCGTCGCCGCGAGCCGCAGCTCCTCCGCGGCGAGCTCGTGCCCGCCGCCGCGTCCGTTCGTCTTCCCCTCCATCGTCGCGATGGAATCGAACCGTCGCAAGTGATGCACGCACTCCTCGAGCCGCGCGCGGTGACGCAGACGCGTTATCGCGACGCCGTCGACGTCCACGGCGCCGCGAGAGTTCCCCGCGCCGACTCTCGACTCCACGGCGTCTCTCAGCGCCGCCGCGAACGCGTCCACGCCCTCGTTCGTCGCGCACGACACCCCGACGACGGCGCCGTCTCCGCCCCCTTTCAACGACTTGGACGTCCCTATCAAATCTATCTTGTTCATCACGGTCAAATCGGGCGCGGCAGCCCAACCCGGGAGCGCCGCCGCGCCGACGCCGACGCCGACGCCGACGGAGGCGTCGACGACGCCGACGACGAAATCCGCGTCGCGCGCGCTCCGCTCCGACCGCCTGATCCCCTCCCTCTCCACGTCATCCTCCACGTCGTCCCTCACCCCCGCGGTGTCCGTGACGACGACCTTGTACCCCCCCAAGTCAAGCGGCACCTCGATCGCGTCGCGCGTCGTCCCGGGAGTCCCCGAGACGATCGCGACGTCTCTCCCGGCGAGCGCGTTGAGCAGGCTGCTCTTCCCAACGTTGGGAGCGCCCACGAGCGCGACCCTGAACCCTCTCCGCACGAGCTCGTGCGCGCTCCTCGGCGCGCGCAGGTGCTCCTCGAGCGACGCGGCGAGCGCGCGAACGTCCGGCGCGACCGCGCGAAAGACGTCGTCCGCGATGGCCGCGTCCTCGCCAAAGTCGAGCACGGCTTCGACGTGCGCGGCTGCGGCGATGAGTCTCGCGCGCCAGCCGTCGTACGCTCTGCGCATCTCGCCGCCGCTGAGCTTCAGCGCCTGGCGTCGCTGCGCCGTCGTCTCCGCGTCGAGGAGGTCCGCGAGGCCTTCCGCTTGCGTGAGATCGAGCTTGCCGTTGCGGAACGCGCGGCGGGTGAACTCGCCGGGCTCCGCGTGACGCATCGCGCCGCGATCGACGACGCGTTCGCGTTCGCGTTCTTCTTCCGCGCGCTCGTCCGTCGCGTCTCCTCCTCCGTCGTCGCCGCCGCCGCCGCCGCCGCCGCCGCCGCGCGCGCCCAGCCGCGACAGCGCGTCCAGCAGCGCTCGCGTGACCGCGAGCGAGCCGTGGACGTGCAGCTCCGCGACGTCCTCGCCCGTGAACGAGGCCGGGCCGTCGAACCACAGGAGGATCCCGCGGTCGAGCGTCTCGCCCGTGCGCGGGCACGCGAACGTCGTCGGCGTCGCGCGCCGATGCGTCAGCGTCGGCGTCGGCGCCGCGCCGCGGGGGACGAGCCGCGCGACGTCGCGCGCGCGCGGACCGGAGACGCGCACGACGGCGACGCCCGCGCGCCCGGGAGCGGACGACAGCGCGTATATCGTGTCCGAGGGGGCGACGGGTCGCGTCGACGACGACGACGAGGAGGAGGAGGAGGACGACGACGACGACGACGACGCGGCGACGCCGCTCGAGATGCGACGCGCGGACGCCGCGTCGAGCGCGATGTGCGGCGCGAAGACGGGCGAAGCGAGCCCGCGCGCGTCGCGCGATGCCGCCGCCGCGGCGGCGACGGCCCTCCGCCACATCCTCGGCGGCCGCGCGTCGCGAGGCGCCGCGCGCACTGACGCCGGGGTGCCCAGTGGCGCTCGCGTCGTCGGCGTCGCGTCGTCGCGACGATCAGATTTTCTGCAGTGGGCGCTCGACGATGCGATGTTTCGCGCCGCCGCCGCGCCGTCGCATTGGTCGGGAGCGCGCCCCCCCCCCACGCCACGCTTCTTCATCACTCAAGATGGGGAAGACCGCGAAGGGCAAGCGCGCGTGGCGGAAGAACATCCAGCTCGGCGAGGCGGACTACGTGGACAAGAAGCGCGAGGACGCGAGGACCGGCGGCGCGGTCGACGAGCTCCCGGACGACGCGCTCTTCTTCACCGACACGGACGGCGGCGGCGGGATCGCCAACGCCGCGGTCCTCACGCGCAAGGAGAAGGCGCGAAACAAGACCCTGCGCGTGGACAGCATCCTGACGAAGACGAGGACGTCGTGCCCGTACCCGGTCCCGGTGCCGAGAGGCGCGAAAGGGCCGCCGACGGCGTCGCGCGCCACCAAGGGCGCGGAGACGACGAGCGACAGATCGCTTCGCGAGGCGTCGTCCTTCTCCAAGGCGGTCGCGAAGGCGGGCGGCGCGACGCGCGAGAAGATCAACGGCGCGGCGCTCTACAAGCCGAACCGTCGCTTCACCCTCGACGACGTCCTCGCCGACGACCCGGACGCGCCGAAGAAGCAGAAGACGTACGACATATGGGACGGAGGCCTCGCGAGGGACGCGGCGAGGGACGCGACGCGAGAGAAACACAAGGCGACGACCAAGGCGGGGGCGAAGCACGCGGAGGCGGCAAGCTACTCGAAACACCGGCTCGGCGACGCGCCGGGGAGCTCCAGCGCGAGGGGGAACAAGAAGAAGGCGTACGCGCCGAAGAATGGGGTGGGCGCGGTCGAGGTGGACGCCGCGGGGAGCAGCTACAATCCCCCGGAGGACGCGAGGCAGGAGGTCATCGCGTACGAGGTGGGGAAGGAGCTGAGGAAGAAGCTCAAGAAGCAGCTCGACCCGGTCCGCGCGCCGGTGTCGAACAACGAGGCGAACCAGAAGCTCGCGGAGGAGCTGTATTACGCGCAGGAGAACCTGTACGAGGACGCGTCTGACGACGAAGCCGGCGGCGGCGACGGCGGCGGCGGCGCGTCGAAAAATAAAAATCCCGCGACGTCGAGAGACGGCAAGATGACCAAGGCGCAGCGGAATAAACAGCTCAGACGGCGCGAGCAAGAGGCGGAGGAGGAGGCGAACCGGCTCGCGAAGCGGCACCGACGAGATCTCTCCAACCTGAAGCATCTCGACGCGCGTCTCGACGCGGAAGCCGCGGAGGAAGAGGCGAAGCGCGAGCGTCGAAAAGTCGCTCGCGAGGAGCGAAAGGCGGCGCAGCCGGACAGGCTCGGGAAGCACCGGTTCGTGGAGGAGCACACGCCGGTCATGCTCAAGGACGAGCTCACCGGATCGCTGCGCACGCTCGCGGGGACGCACACGCTGCTTCGCGACCGTCTGAAGAGTTTACAGCGACGCGAGCTCGTGGAGCCACGGAGGAAGGTTGAACGGGTGAAGAGCAAGTCGTACATGAAGTACGAGCCGGGGGCCAAGGGGGAGAGGGAGACGGAGATGCACGAGAGCGCGCTGAAGGCGACGGAGGCGTCGCGGAAGCGAGGGAAGCGCGCGAGTTTGATGGACGCTCCGATGTGATGTGTGATCGCATGTTGTAAGGCGTGCCGTGTACGAGTAGCGACAGTACAGAACCGAACGCACTGAACACGCTACAACTCGACCGGTCGCCCGCCCGCCTTCTCGACAAGGCGACCGGTACCTGACCTAGTTGTGAACCTCGAGGCGGGGTCGCGTCACTTCCCTCCGCGCGCGACCGACGTCTCGCCGAGCGCGGCGCGATGGGAAACTGCGTCGCGCGTCCCTCTTCGCGCGGGGACGTCGTCCTCGTCGCCCCCGCGCGCGCGACGTCGCTCGCGCGCGACGCCGACGCCGACGCGCGCGCGGGTCGAAGCGCGAAGAAGAAGCGCGAGACGATACCGCTGTCTCCCATCGACAACGCGCTCGGCGTTCGAACGCTCGTCGTGCACTGGGCGTTCATGTACCGCGGCCGTCTCCCCGCCGCGCGCGTGAAGGCGGCGCTCGCGGACGCGCTCGACTCCTACCCGATACTCGCCGGCAGAGCGCGAAAGACGCGCGCGAGCCGAGGACGCGTCGCGCTCGAGCTCGAGGTCGTCCTCGACGACGCGGGCGTGCTGTTCGAGACGGCCACGGACGACGCGCTCGGTCTCGACGACCTCCGAGGGACGGAGAACGCGGGCGTCGTCCAGGGCAGAGACAACGAAACGCCGCCGACGTTCTTCGCGCGCGTGGATTCGCGCCCCGAGCGCGGGAACCCGCTCGTGAGCGTGCGACTGACGACGCTCGGCGACGAGCGCCGCGGCGGCGGCTGCGTCCTCGGCGTTTCCTGGTCGCACGCCGTCGCGGACGGCGACGCAATGAGCGCGTTCGTCGCCGTGTGGGCGGCGGCGTCGCGGCGGCTGCGGAACGTCTGCGACGCGCCGGCGACGGCGTACATGCGACACGACCCGGCGATCCTGGACTACGGCGTGGAGACGGCGGCGCCGTCGCTGCCGCCGAACCCGGAGCATCCAGCGTTGTACACGGCGCCGTCGCACGACAGACTCGCGGTGCTGAGGTGCGTTCTATACACTGGTTCCCATACGACCGCGTTGGCGTGGTGAACGCCGATCCTTAAGGACGTTTCCCGGCGTGTCTCTCCGCCCACCCCTCGCTTTCAATCCCCGACCTCGACGCCATTCAACTCCAACTGACGCCTTTGAACTCCACCCCGACATTCGCTTGTATGGAACGACCCTGAGGGACGCGCCCGATATCGGCGAGGCGCCGTTCCCGGAGCTGAGGCTCGAGGACGACCCGAGGCTCGCGTCGGGGTGCGCGGTCGCGAGGTCGCTCGCGGGGATGGCGTACGACCTGAAGTTCGCGCGGCTGACGCAGCAGCTCGTGCACGTCACCGCCGACGAGATCAAGTCGATGAAGACGTTTCTCGCCGCGGAGACGCGACGAGCCGAGGCGGACGCGCCCGCGGACTCTGCTTCGGACTCTACTTCGCGCGCGTTCGTCACCGCGAACGACGCGATCGCCGTGTTCTCGTGGACGCTCACGCGCGCGCTGAGGGACGACGAGGAGAAGCGAACGAAGAAGAAGCGAGGAAAGACGCGAGCAGCGCGCGACGGCGCGTTCGCGCTGCACGCGATGAACCTCCGTGGGCAGGGCATCCCGGGGCTGGGGAAGAACCTGTTCGGGAACGCGTCTATCTTCGTCGCCGCGCGCATGCCCCCGACGCGCGCGAACGCGGACGCGGACGCGAACGCGCCGGACGGCGGCGTCGTGGCGTCGTTCGATCACGGCGCGATGGCGCGAGCCGTCCGCGCCGCCGTCGTCGACGCCAAATGCGTCGGCGACGTCGACGCGCAAGACGTCCGCCGCGCGCGCGTGCTCGCGCTGAGCAACGCGGGCGGCGGCGCGCACCTCAGAGCCGCGGTCGCCGCGGTCGAGCACGCCGACCTCAAGCACAGCTCATGGACGCAGTTTCCGTTCTGGGACGTGCGTTTCGGCTCCGACGCGGGCGACCCGGCGTGGTTTTGGGGATCGGTGTACCCGCAGTCGCCGTGGACGAGCTGCGTCGTCGCGGACGGGAAGAAGCGATTGAACGACAAGCCGGACGCGGTCGGCGCGTACGTGTACGTCACGATACCGAAGTCGTGCGAGGGGATGCTCAAGGCGCGCGCGCGCGAGGTCATCGCCGCGCTGAGCGGAGCTTGAGCGGAGAGCGCCGTGCGACACTCCTACCTTCTTGTTTTTATGCACTGGTTGATGCTGTTTGTCCAGATCGATGCGATGTCACACACTTCAGCACTGAATCTGGTCGCGCGCTCGTACACGCGCGTTCCTTAAACGCGTTCCTTCGGCGGCGGGCGCGCGTGCGCGCACTCCGCGCGACGCGACGCGATGTCGTACCTTCTCCCGCACCTCCGCTCCGGCTGGGCCGTGGACCAGGCGATCCTCACCGAGGAGGAGCGCGTCGTGTGCCTGCGCTTCGGCCGCGACGGCGACGAGACGTGCATGCAGATGGACGAGGCGCGCGCGCGCACGGCACCTCTCGGCTTCTCGCCTCGCTTCCACGAATTCCAGATCCTTCCTTCGTCGTCTTCGCGTCGCGCCGTCCGCTGACGCGCCTCGTCCTCCCCCTCGCTCACCGCTCGCAGACGCTCGCGAGCGTGTCGGACAAGGTGAAGAACTTCGCGGTCATCTACTGCGTGGACATCGACGAGGTGCGTACCGCTCGAGTCGCGCGACGAACCCTAGATTCGTCTTCTTCTTCTTCTTCTTCTTCTTCTTCGCGCGCGCGATGATTCGATGCGATCGCCGCTCCCGGCCGCTCACCCGCCCCTCGCCTCGTCGCAGGTCCCTGACTTCAACACGATGTACGAGCTCTACGACCCGTGCACGTGCATGTTCTTCTTCCGGAACAAGCACATCATGATCGATCTCGGGACGGGTAACAACAACAAGGTGAACTGGGCGATGGACGACAAGCAGGAGTTCATCGACATCCTCGAGGTCATCTTCGCGGGCGCGAGGAAAGGACGCGGTCTCGTCGTGTCCCCGAAGGACTACTCCACGAAGTACCGGTATTGATCGTCGGTCGTCTTAGGTTCTTCTATTCGACGTCAGCGCGCGCGTGCTAATTAGTCTAGGCAATGGAAACGTCGTCGTCGTCGTCGTCGTCGTCGTCACTCGGCGGGCCGCTTCGTCCCTCGCACGTCCCGTATACCCCCCTCGGTGACCGTATACCGCGCCCTCCCCTGCGGCAGCCTCGGACTCTTATACAAGTACGCCGTCCGCGTGTCGTCCTCCCACGAGAGGATGATCCGCGTCGTGCACGCGTGCGCGTACGATTCCCCCAACGCCGGCACCAGCCTCGCGCCGCCGCCCCTGGGGTCCGGCTTCACCGTCACCTGGTTCACGGTCACCACCGCGAGCGCGTTCTCGCTCGCGAGCTGCTGCAGACGCTGCGTCATCTTCGCGAGGATCGTCGTGCGAAGCGCCATGTCCCTGAAGTCCTGTCGGAAGTGAAACGCGACGGAGTCGACGACGACGAGTCGCACGCGGTGTTTCTTCACGTACGCCGGCAGAGCCTCCAACACCGCGAGCAGCTCCGTGACCTCGTGGCACCGAAACAAGTGCACGCGCTCGAGCATCCGCTCCGCCGTGAACGACGCGATCGCGTCGGACATCCCCGCGTCCTCCGGCGACGCGTTCGACACCGACCGGAGGTGGCGCGCCGTCGCCTCCGCGATTTCCTCGGCGCGCTCCGCCATGAACGACCCCTCCGTGTCTACGTACACCGCCTCGCCGTCGTACCCGCCGAACGCGTGCGGGATCTGCACGCTGGCGCACAGCTGGACGCACATCTGCGTCTTGCCGATGCCCGGGCACCCGCAGAGTTCGGTGATCTCGCCCGCAGCGACGCCGCCGCCGAGGAGCGCGTCGAGCTCCGAGGAGAAGGTGTAGATGGGGAGCTTCCCGGTCTCCTCGCGCAGGAGCTCGCTCGCGGACTTGGCGCCCGCGAGCGCGGTGCCGTCGACGCCGAAGCGGACGACTTTCATGACCTCGCTCGCCTCTTCGTTCGTCAGGCCCGCCTCTGCGTGGACGACGACGGGACGGCGACGACGACGACGATCGATCGCGTCAGAGGAGAGGGTGCCCACGTTCGATCTGTTCGGACGGGCGACGCGCGGGCGCGAGACGGCGGGGGAGAAGGGAGGGAAGCGGGGACGCGGACGCACCCAGCGCGAGCTCGACGGGACCGCGCGTCTTCTTCACGTCCCGCACGGACACGAACCCGGCGCGTTGGAGTTTCTGCGAGGAGAAGGAGCGCGGGTGGGGGGGGGGTCGTCAGCGTCCGACGAGCGCGCGTTTAAACGCGGGCGCGATGGCCTCGCGAGACGAGAGAGGAGGACGAGACGGAGCGTCGAGAGATTGAGGTCCGAGCGCGCACCGATCGCACGGACGGCGCGAGCGGCACGGACGTGAGCTGCATCGCGTCCTTGTACCACGCGTTCGCGCCGCCGTTGTCCATGGCGAACGCGGCGCGCGCGAGACGCACTGTGGTTGCGCTGAAGTGAGGAGCGCCGAGATTTCTTCCGTCCGTCTTCAAAAAGTTGGCACCCCGAGCATCGGAGCGCACAAGACGTCGCGCGTGAGGGCGTCCACGCGCGGCGCGGCACCCTCCCCCGCTCGGCGCGCTCGAGGGGAGGCGGGCGGCGACGCGCCTCGACGCGCGCGGCGCGCGCGCGCGGCGAGAGCGGGCTCGCCCGCCGCGCTTCCTTCGCGGATCTGGGGAGGATCGACGCGGGCGCGATGTCGTCGCACGACGAGCTCGTCGCGCTGCACCAAGACTTGCGCTCGGACAAGGTCACGAAGCGCAAGAGCGCGCTGAAACTCCTCGGCGAGCTCCTCCAGAACCCCGACTTCGCGCGCTTCCTCGACCACACCACGAAGAAGATGGACGACGGCGAGGGCGGGGACGTGAAAGCGACGTGGGCGGGCCTGTGCGGCAGCGCGATGATCTGCGTCTCCGCCGAGATCGCGACGTCGCGCGGGAAGAAGAAGCCCGCGGACAAGGGCGTGACGAACATCCTTCGAAGGCTGATGACCGCCGCGGAGGAGCCGAAGAGGAAGGCGAGGAACGGCGTCGTCGCGCCGCTGAAGCGCCGCGCGGGGAAGCTCTTCACGCACGTCCTCGAGGTCCTGCGCGACGGCCCTTCGGAGTTTGCCTCGGACTATGCGCAGCTGTTGCGGACGCATCTGCTCGCGGAGCCGACGTACTGCGCGCGCGCGAAAGCGAGCACGTACGAGGGGATCATGCGCGTGTACAAGGAACGCCTGGAAGCGCACTTCAACGACATCGCCGCGGCGAAAGAGGGCGCGTGCGACGCCGGCGCCGGCGCCGAGGACGGCAACCGAGCGGCGCACGTTTTGTTACAGCTGTCGCGGAGCCTCCCGCACGACCTCTCGCCGTCGTCGACGCTTCCGGACCTCGTGGCGTTCCTCGGCGGCGCGCTTCGCGGGATGGTCGGCGACGAAGGGCGCGTCGCGATCGCGCTGACGCAGACGCTGTGCGCGCTCTTAGCCCGCGGCGGGTTAGACCTCGACGTGGACACGACGCTCGCGGAGTTGCGCGACGACGTCGCGCCGTTCGTCGACCGAGCCCTCGGCGGCGGCGGCGGCGGGTCAAGCGGCAAACCCAAAAAGGCCGACCGCGACCGCGACCGCGACCGCGACCGCGACCGCGACCGCGGCGGGAAAGTAGACGCGCGCCTCCGCGACGCGGTCGTGACGTACTGCAGGCTGCAGCTCGCGCTGGGCGGGGTCAGAGGTCGGTCGCTGGACGCGTTGGCGGAGACGGTGAGAAAATTCGTCCCGACGGCGGCGGCGGGCGGTCGCGGCGGATCCGGGCGAGGCGGCGAGAACGACGGCGGCGCGTCCGCCGCGTGTCGAGTGAGCGCGTCGCACGCCGCGGCGTGCGCGCTCGCCGCGGACGTGTTCGTCGCGCAGTGCAGAGGCGACGGCGACGACGGCGACGCGTCGCCGCGTTGGGCGTGGCGCGAAAGCGCGCTCGCCGCCGTCGCGTCGAATCGGGACGACGAAGCCGACGTCGACGGCGACGGCGACGGCGCCGGCTCGAGGGGGGATAAGCGCGCGCGTGACGACGGGAGAGACGCGGACGCGCGCGAGAGCCAGCGGAGACGGCGCGGGCGGGACGACGCCGACGCCGACGCGGGGCCGAGCGCGCTGGAACGACTCCGAGACACGCTCCCGCGCGCGGTCGCGACGGGGTCGTCTCTCGTCGGCGGCGCTGGCGCCGCGACGTCGTCGTCGTCGCCGCCGCCGCCGCCGCTCGCGCGACTCGGGTCGCTCGCGGCCGGGCGCGACGCCGCGGCGTGGGGCCCCGTGCTGTGCGCCGTCCTCCTGCGCCACGGCGCGTCGCTGCCCGAATCGTTGACCGCGGCGTGGCGAAGGGATCTCGCGCCGGCGTTCGCGTCGCTGTTCGCGTCGGGCGCCGCCGCGTCTGGGACCGCGTCCACGTCGTTGACCTGGGTGATTCGGTGCCTGCGCGAGCTGTGCGTCGTCGCGAGCGTGCGATGGAGCGCGCGCGACGAGGCCGACGACGTCGACTCCGCCGACGACGCGTCGTCGGCGGCGTCCGCGAGCGCGGAGTGGACGCTCGTCGGCGACGGCGTCGCGCAGTGGATGCCGACGTTCGCGTCGAACGCCGCGTTGTCCGCGGAGGCGCTGTCGCTGTGGGCGACCATCGCGTCGTCGAGGCTGACGCCGCCGATGACGCTGCCCGCGAAGTTTTGGAAGCTTCCTCCGCTGAGCACGACCGCGGAGGACGCGCCGTCGACGACCGCGCTCGAGACGTTCGCGAACGCCGCTCGCGGCGACGGCGGCGGCGGGCTCTCGCGCCGAGAAGGGTGGCACTCCGGGAGAATATTCTGGGCGCTGCGTCGACTACAACCGCCCGCGAGCGCGGATCGGATATCGTTCTATCAGCGGCGAAGCGCGGCCGTGGATCCCGGCGCGGGGCCTAGCGCGATGCGCGCGGTCGTCGCCGCCGTGCGCGCGACGCTTCTCGGCGCGGCGGCAGATCCCGTCGACGACGCGTTCGCGGAGTCGACGTCCGCGCGCGAGTGGCTCGAGCGCGCGAAACCGGGATCAGACGAGTGGGCGCTCGAGGAAGACCTCGCCGCGATGGGCTCGCGCGCGGCGCCGAAACTGCGCGTCGTGGGCGAAGAAGAGGACGCGGACGACGCGAGGCGCGCGCTCGGCGCGAGCGTCGTCCCCGGAGAGGGCGTCGCCGCCGCGCTCGCGGAGGGCGCGGCTTTCCTCGCGGAGACGCTCGCGGCGATGGCGTCGACGACGCCTGTTTCCGCGATTCGGATTTCGACCGTCGCGGTCGACGCCGCGGCCGCGGTGTTCTCCGCCGCGACGGCGAAGAGAATCACGCTCGATGCCGGCGCGAGGAGAGACGCGTGGATATCTCTCGTCGCCGCCGCCGCGGAGACGCTTTCTTCCGCGGCAGCCGCGCTTCGCGACGCGTCCGCCGTCGTCTTCAAGGGCGACGACGGGAACCCCGGCGTCTCGGGGTTTCATCTCGCCGCGCTGGACGACGTGCAGCAGCTCGCGGTCGTCCTGAAACGCGCGGAAGGCGCGGGATTATTACACGAATCCGGACCCGGGAGCTTACAAAGCGCCGCGGAGGACGTGCTCGCCGCGGTCGCCGCCGTCGCGTCCGACGCGGTCGACTCCCCGGAGATCGCCGGCGTCTTCGCCGACCGCGGCGGCGGCGACCGCGGGCGCGCCAGCGGCGGCGGCGGCGGCGAGACCCAGGACCTCTTCGACGACGACCTCGACATCCCCTCCGCCGGCGGCGGCGGCACGCAGGGCGGGTTCCAAATGACGCAGGCTGTGATGACGCAGGCGGTCTTGACGCAGTACGCGTCGCAGCTGGGCTCGGGCTCGGGCTCGGGCGGGACGCAGCACGGCGCGGGGGCGACGATGGACGCCCCCGCGAACGCGTCCGACGCCACAGCGCGCGCGGCGCTGTCCGCGCTGGGCGCGCTGGGGACGACGTTTCCCGCGGCGTCCGTCGCCGCCGCCGCCGCGATTTTGAAACGCGCGACGTTTTCCGAGATCGACCCCGACGCCGAAGGCGGCAGCGAGCAGCTCACCGTCAAGCCCGGGCTCGAGGGCGTCGTCGACGCCGCCGCGAGCGTCCTGTGCGCGCGCGCGGGCGTCGACGCGTCGGACGAGACGACGGAGCACGGCGAACGCGGCCCAGCCGCCGCCGCGGGTGCGTCGCTCGCCGTCGCCGCGCTCGAAGCCGCGCTCGTCGGCCCCGGCGGCGGCGCGGACGACTCCGGCGCGAGCGAGGCGCGGCGCGCGTGGCTGCTGTCGCAGGCGACGTCGCTCGCGCGCGGCGTGAAGAGTCGTCGCGAGCTGCTGAGACGATCGGACGCGGCGGGGGGATGGCGCGGGAAATTCCCCTCCGCCGCGGCGGCGGAGGCGGCGGCGAAACGCGCCGGGCGCGTCCGCCGCGACCACGCCGCGGAGATGGTCGAGGCCGCGGAGACGGCCGCGATGTTCCCGCGCCTGCGATACCTCGTCGAAGACATCGCCGGGCTGCCGGACTGCCAGGAGCTCGACAGAACGAAAGTCACGGACGCGAGCGCGTTCGCGCCCGCGTCGCTTCGTTCGCCAGCCTCTCGCGTCGCGCTGACGCGAACGATTCGAACGCTGCTCGAGCTCGACACAGACGTCTTCCAGCCGCACTTTGGCGTCGCGCTGACGTCGATGCTGACGGACGTCTCGGGCGTCGTCCGGCGCGCCGCGGGGAGAGAGATGTCGATCGTGTTATCGTTATTCGACGGCGTAGATCAGCCGTTTATTTTTCGCGACCGCGTCGCGACGCGGCTCGCGTTGCACGCCGCCGCCGCGTTGCCGGGGGATAACATCCCGTCGCCTCCGACGAAAGCGCTCGACGACGCGCCGCGCGCGGGGAGCACCGGCGGCGGCGAGATGTCCGCCGCGGCCAAGGCGAGAGCCGCGGAGGCGGCCAGGACGCGCGGGGACGAATACGAAGAAGGCGCGGACGACGCCGCCGACGCCGCCGCCGACGGCGGCGGCGGGGAGTCGCCGCCGTACGGCGGCGCCGCGGCGGCCGCGGCCGCGTCTCGATGCGTCACGGAAACATCCATCCTCGCGCTCGGACGCGTCGCGTGCGCGTGCCCCGCGGTGGAGTCCGCGTGCGTGTTCCTCCTCGCCGCGCACTGCGCGGCGACGACGCTGACGACGACGAACGAAGAACGAAACGACGCCGCCGGCGCGCACGCGCGGCTGTGCGCGGAAGTCCTGACGCGACTCGCGACGTCGCTCGGGTACCCGTCTCGACGCGCGTTCGTCAAACGCCACGCGCGGTCCATCGGCGCGCTGTGGATGCGTGCCGGTCTGTCCGTCGCCGCGCTGCTCGCCGTGCCGGACCTCCTCGCGTTGGGGGAGGAGGACGGACGCGTCGGGGGCGCCGCCGCCGACGCCGGCGACGCCGACGCCGACGCCGCGTCCGCGTCGCTCGCGAAGGCGTGGGCGCCGTTCGTCTTACCCGCCGCCGCGCTCGCCGGGGACGTCGCCGCGACGCGCGCGCTGGAAGACGCCGCGCGCGTCGAGCGCGGCGATCTCGTCCGCGAGCACCTCGCGCCGATCTTCGCGCAGCTGCACGCGTTGTCTACGTGCGAATCCGAGCAGCGAAGGCACGAGAAAACCGCCGCGGTCGCGGCGTTACACGGGACGATTCTCGCGAGCGCCGGCGGCGGGACGCTCGACGCGCGTCTGTTCCGCAAGCTCACCGACATCGCCGCGGAGATGACGCTTCTCGCGCAGCCGTCGGACGATGCCGACGACGCCAGCGTCGACGTGGGCGCGGACGGCGAAGACGTCGACGACGTCCCCGCGATCGCGTCGCTGACGCCGCCGTACCTCTCGACGAGGGAAGTCGTCCGCGCCGGCGAGTTGCTGCCGTCGCGTTTCAGTAAAATCACCGCGCGACGAAAATCCGAAGGCGTCGTCCTGAGCGGCGCGGCGTCCGCGGCGGAGACGCGCGCGTCCAACGCGATGTGGGAAGGCGACCGCCCGTATCGCTGCGTCTCCGCGCTGCGCGCCGACCTCGACGGCGCCGCGCACGCGCGGCACCGACGGCGCGGCCTCGCCGGCGTGGAGGCTTTGACGCGGTTGCTCGGTCCGGAGGCGCTCCGTCCGGACGTCGCGCGGTCGCTGTGCCACGTCCTTCTGCCGCACGTCGTCGTCCGAGGCGTCGTCGGCGAAACCGCGACGCGGCTGCTTCGCGCGCTCGTGGGCGGACCGATCGCGAAGAACGACTGGAGCGCTGTCCCGGGCGGCGCGGACGGTCTGGGCGCGGAAGCGCTCGCGGATAACTTGCAGCCGATCGCGTCCACGCTCGCCGCCGCCGCGGAGGGCGGCGGCGCCGCGGCGGCGTCGCTGCTCACGGACCTCGTCCACGGCGCGGGGGCGACGTCGCAGGCGAAGGTGCTTCGACTCGCCGCGCAAGCGTTGACGCCGCTGCCGCGTCTGGACGCGCACGTGCGGATGACGCGCGCGACGGCGATGCCGACGCGATTGAGAGTGCTCGTGGATCGCGTGCCGCGTTTGCCGCCGCGGCTGCGGCGGCTCGCGATGCGCGACGCCGTCAACGAAGCCGTGGAGAGGCGCGGGGAGATCGTCGCCGGCGGCGCGAGCGCCGCCGCGGACGCGTGGCGGCTCGCCGCGCTCGCGGTCGAGGGCGGGGACGAGACGCAGACTGCGCGAGTCGGCGAGTTACTCGCCGCGTTGGGGCCGTCCGCGAGAGAAGACGACGACGACGACGACGACGACAAAAACGGCGCCGCCGCCGGCGGCGGCGGCCGATCCGGCGGCGGCGCCGTGGACGAGCAAGGGATGCGGAAACGCCGCGGCGGCGACGCCAAGGACGCGACGCGCGGCTGCGCCGGCGCGCACGGCGCCGCGGCCGCGGACCCGAACGACCCCGCGCTCGCGGCCGCGGTGCTCCGACGTCTGTCCTACCTCCTCTGCGACGCGTCTCACGCCGTCGCCGACGCGGCGGCGGAGACGGCGAGGCTCGTGCTCGCCGCGCGAATCTCACGCGCGGCGCTGACGAAGCTCTCGCCGCTCGAGCGCGCGTACTTGTCCCCGCTCGCGCCGTCCCAGAGCGTTCCCGCCGCGGACGCGGAGTGCGCGGCGCTGGAGAAGGTTGCGAAAGCGATCGGGGACGCGAAGGGGGAGGCATCGATCGAGGACGCGAGCGCGTGGATCCCCCCGCCCGCGAAGACGTCGCGCGCGGGCGGCGGCGGCGGCGGCGGCGGCGGCGCGCGAGTCAAAGCCGCGTCCGAGCAGCGTCGCCACGACGCGTGGCTCAAGCGCGTCGCCGGCGCGCTTCTCATTCACTGCCACGCGCCGCTGCTGAAGCTCTCGAGGGCGACCACGGCGAGCCACGCGCCGCTCGCGGAGCTCCTCCTGCCGGCGGCGCTCGCGGACGTCGCGGCGAATCACCCGGAGGGCGGCCGCGTGCACGTCGCGGTATCCGACGGCGTGAAGGCGTGCCTGGATGCGGACGGCGGCGGGTGCGCGCGCGTGTCGAGAGCGCTGCTCGCGGCGTTGGACGCCATGCGCGCGCGCCGCGTCGCGGTGTTGCAAAAGCCCGGCGTCGTCGTTCGCGCGGGCGGCGGCGGCGGCGGCGGCGGCGGCGGGGAGAAAAGCAAGGCGAGATCGCCCGAGGCGTGGCGCCGCGTGTACTGGGTCGACGTGGACTACCTCGCCGCCGCGGCCGCGGCGTTGCGCGCGCGCGTCCCTCTGACCGCGGCGCTGCTCGTCGAAACCTGGCTCGAGGACGCGAACGGGACGGTGTCGTTAGACGACGCGGCCGCCGCCGTGGCGGCGGTGGATCGCGAGCGCGCCGGCGCCGGCGCCGGCGCCGGCGCCGCGCAGCCGACGTTCGTCGCGACCGAGGAGGGCGCGCCGACGCACGTGAAGCTCCTTCTCGAAGCCCAGGCCGGGACCGCGGAACCCGACGGGATCTACGGCCTCCTGCGCTCGCACGCGCTGCCCGTGCAGCTGCGGCTGTACGAGCACGAGGAAGCGTGGGGCCAGGCGCTGACCGGGCACGATTTAACGTCTCGCGCGGCGTTCGGCGGCGGCGGCGGCGGCGGCGCGTCCGGGTCGAATCTGCGGCTTCTCGAGACGCTTCGAAAGATGGGATGTCTGCACGTCCTCGACGTGTACGCGCGGTCGCTCCCGCCCGCGGAGGCGGCGTCGCCGGAGGTGTCCGAGGTCCGGTTTGAAGCCGCGTGGCGAGCGGGGCAGTGGGATTTGCCCCCGGCGGACGCGGGCGCGGGCGCGGGCGCGGCGGCGGCGGCGGCGGCGGCGGCGGCGGGGGACGCGGAGGGCGTCTCCTCCTCCGGGTTCCACAAGGGCGTGCACGCGGCGTTGTCGTCGCTCCGTCTCGGCAACGCGGCCGCGGCGGCGACGCGTTTGGACTCCATCCGCAGCGCGCTCGTCAGGCTCGCCGTCGTCGAGGGCGCGGAGGCGGAGGAAGTCGCGCGCGCGGCGGTCGTCCGCCTTCGAATGCTCGACGACGTCTCCGACGCCGCGTCGCTGTGGTCCGCGTTTAAATCTGGGACGACCCCGGCCTCTTCACTCGGCGACCGCCGCGCGGACGCCGCGAGCGGGAACGCGTCGAGAGCCGCCGCGCAAGCCGCGCGCAGCCTGCGCGCGGCGTGGAGGAAGCGCATCGGGACGCTCGCGCAGAGAAACTACCGACTCGCGGAGCCCCTGCTCGCGCTGCACGGCGTCGTCTTACGCGAGCTCGGCGATCGCGAGTCGCTCGCCGCGCACCTCGCGGAGACGGCGTGCCTCGCGCGCGAGGCTGGAAACGCCGCGGAGGGCCTCCGGAGTTTGCACCAGCTCCGCGTTCTCGCCGCGTCGAGCGCATCGAGCGGCGGCGTCGTCGTCGCGGACGTCGCGCCCGGCGCGACGGACGCGAACGGCGAGCGCGGGGACGAGGACGACCCTGGAAATTGGGCGTCGCATCCGATGTCGTCGCCGCTCGCGCGGTGGCGGCTCGAGGAGGCGAAGTTGCTGTGGGCGTGCGACCGCTCGCAGATGGCGATCGGGCTCGGGAAGCATCTCATGGAGACGATCGCGCCGGGCATCGCGGGCGCGATCGCGGCGACGGAGGGCGACAGCGCGAAGCTCAGCGCGGCGATGACGTCCGGCGGCGGCGGCGGCGGCGGAAACAAAAGCCGCGGCAAGAGCGTCGACGCCGTCTCCTCCTCCTCCTCCACCGCGCTCATCCCCATGCAAGACCCGTCGTTCTACGACGCGATGTCGCAGGTATCGGAGTGGCAGTCCGCGACGCGCACGGAGTCGAGCCGCGCGATTTTGAACGACCACCTCGGCGTGGTCATCTCCGTGAACGCCGCGGTCGGGATGCGACGCAAAGGCGGCGACCTGCCGCTTCCCGCGTCCTCGAGAGGCGTCGTCCCGTCGTTCGCGAGCCTCATGCGACTCTTACGGCGCGTGCACTTCCGCCTCGGGCAGTTCTCCGACGGTCTGTACACGCAGTCCGAGGAGCGGTTGAAGTCGCCAGAGTGGGCGCAGAGCGAGAAGCTGCGCGCGAGGAACGAGGAAGAGCTCAACGCGTTGAAGAAGGAAAAGTCGGAAAAGAAGCAGCGGCTCAGCCGCGGCTCCGGCTCGCTGTCGCGCGAGGAAGCGTCCGCGCTCGAGGAGGAGACGAAGATGCTCCACCGGCGCATTTACCCTCTCGAGAAACAAGTCCTCCTGGACCGCGAGGAGGTGAACTTCATCCTGAACGAGCGCGTGAAATGGCTGATCACGGCGTTGCAAGCGTACCGACGCTGCATCGAAGCCGGCGCGTCCGGGGCGGACCCCGAGGGCGGGGACGACCAGAAGATCGTGTTCCGAATCATCGCGATATGGTTCAGCATCTGCGGCCGCGCGGACGGCGGCGCGAACGCCCCGACGCACGTCGGCGACGCCGCGATGCTCGTGAACCAAGTCAACGACGAGGTCATGAAACTCGTGCAGCGGCAGTCGGTGCCGTCGTCCAAGTTTTTGGCGCTCGCGTATCAAATCTGCGGCCGGCTGGGGACGGCGCCGTCGGAGGGGAACGAGTTCCCCACCGTGCTGCGCGCGCTCGTGGATCGAATGACGTCGGACCATCCGTACCACACGCTGTACCACGTCCACGCGCTGTTTCGCGGGGATCAAGTCGGAGGAAGCGGCACGAACGTCACGATGCCGCGGGAGAAGATCAACGCCGCCGCGGACGTGTTGCGCGCGTTTCGAAAGAAATCCAATCACCACGCGAACGTCGTGAAGCAGATGGACCGCATGATCGAGGCGTACATCGCCCTCGCGCGGCACTCCGTGGAGCCCGGGAGGTCCGGCGGCTCCCAAGGCGGCGGCGGCGCGAGCGGGTTCCCGATACCGTCCGCGTGCAAGAAGCGGTCGCTGTCGAATTTACATCTCGTCCCCGTGATCACCGCGTCGATGCCGATCGATCCCACCCTCACGTACAAGGAAGGGACGTTTCCGCACTTTGTAAACTTCGGCGACACGTGTAAGCTCGTCGGCGGAATCAACCAGCCGAAGCTCGTGGAAGCCCTCGGGAGCGACGGGCGCGTGTACAAGCAGCTCGCGAAAGCCGGGAACGACGACTTGCGGCAAGACGCCGTCATGCAGCAGCTGTTCGGCGTCGTGAACCGACTCCTCGCCGACGACGGGGCCACCCGCGCGCGGCGTCTGAGGGTCGGGACGTACCGCGTCGTGCCGTTCACGCCCGCCGCGGGCGTTCTCGAGTGGGTTGACAACACCGCCCTGCTTTCGGAGTACCTGTTGGGGTCGCAGAGCAGCGTAGGCGGGATCAAGGGCGCGCACGAGCGGTACCGGCCGCAGGATTGGAAGAGCCGCGAGTGCCGCGATAAGCTCGCGGCGTGTCACACGCGGGAGGACCTCAGGGCGACGTTCGACAAGGTGTGCACGAAGTTCAAGCCGGTGATGCACCACTTCTTTCTCGAGAATTTCCCGACGCCGCAGCTGTGGTACGAGAAACGGCTCGCGTACACGCGTTCCGTGGCCGTGAACTCCATGGTCGGCTACGTCATCGGTCTCGGCGACCGGCACTCGTCGAACATCCTCATCGACAAGGAGACCGCGGAGATGGTGCACATCGACTTGGGGGTCGCGTTCGAGCAAGGCAAGTGTCTAAAAACGCCCGAACAGGTACCGTTTCGCATGACCCGCGACGTCGTCGACGGCATGGGCGCGTGCGGCGTCGAAGGCGTCATGCGGCGCTGCTGCGAAGAGACCCTGAGGGTGTTGCGCGCGAACAAAGACGCGCTCACGACCATCGTCGCGGTGTTGATCCACGACCCGGTGCTCAAGTGGACGGTGTCCCCGGAACGCGCGAATCAGCGGCAGCGCGACGACGACGACGACGAGATGCGCGGCGGCGTGGGCGTGGGCGGCGGCGTGAACGGCGGCGGCGGCGGCGGCGCGGCGGCCGCGCCGGCGGAGGGTAACTTGGACGCAGAGCGCGCGTTGATGCGCGTGTCGCAAAAATTGGACGGCTACGAGGGGAGCGAACTTCGCAGCGTGGAAGGGCAGGTGCAGCAGCTGCTGCAGGACGCGCAGGATTTGGATTACCTGTCGCAGATGTACGCGGGGTGGGCCGCGTGGGTGTGAGGTGAAACGATTCGACGGACGGATGACGCGACGGAAGACGACGTAGAAGATAGAAAATAGAGTTGAGATTGAAGACGAAGTAGAACGACTGCAGCGACTAACAACGATCTGACAGTCACTCTCGCGGGCGCGCGGCGCCGCCCGTCGGGACCGATGGACGTCGCCGCGCTGAAGGTGGTGGAGCTCAGGGCGGAGCTGAAGAAGCGCGGGCAGCCGACGACCGGGCGGAAGGCCGAGCTCGCCGCGCGGTTGCGAGCGCACCTGGACGCGAAGGCGACGACGACGACGACGACGACGACGACGAAGGCGAAGGCGAAGGCGTCGAAAGCCGAACGCGCTCCGACCGCGCGGCCGCCGGCGCCGCGCCCGAAGCGGCGCGCGCTGCGGACGTGGGTCAAAGTCGTCGCGCCCCTTCTCGTCGCGATCGCGCTGGAGGCGTCCCACGGTCTCCTCGAGACGTTCGTCGCGTGGCAGCACGACTACTTCGCCGTCGGGGTGGATCCGTGTTCGGGCGCAGAGTACGACGTCGCGATCGTCCTCGGGCACGACGTGATGCCGAACGGCGACGTGTCCCCGCCGCTCGCCGCGCGCGTGGACGCCGGCGTGAAGTTATTCTGCGAGGGGACGGCGAAGAATTTTCTCTTCAGCGGCGCATCGGGGGGCGACCCCGCGGCGACCATCTCGGAGGCGAACGCCATGATGAACCACGCGCTGCGCAGGGCGAAGGCGCTCAAGTGCGAGAGGCCGACGACGCCGGCGTTTAAAGTCGACACGCGCTTGTACACTCGAGGGAGCTTCCTGTTGCGCGACAGCAAAGGGAACGAGCTGCGGATGAGCGAGCGTCACGGCGGGTGCGAGGGGCAGGACTTGGACTCCGGGTGCGCGCCGTTTCGGTGGGTCATGGAGGAGAGCAGCACGTCCACGCGAGAAAACGCGATTTACGCGCTGACGGAATGCGGGAAACGAAACTGGACGAAAGTCGCGGTGGTGACGAACCGGTTTCATCAGTGGCGCGCGGACGGCGCGTTTCACGTGGTTGGCGTGGAGATATCGCCGATCGCGAGCGGGATGGAGAATGACCCGTGGATTCGGACGCGGACGATTCGGATACCGCGAGAGGTGGAGTCGGCGACGATGTTTCCGCCGCTGCGAGACGGCTTCGTCGCGAGGTTCAGGGAGCTCTGGAGGGCGCAGTACAACGTCGCGCGGGAGGTGGCCGCGATCGCAAAATACAATCTGTGGCGGTGGGTGTAGAGTAGCCCTACGACGTCCTACCGCGGTCGTCGTGTAGTCGTAGTCTTTAGGTTTCTAATTCTAAAACGTTCGCGAGGCGCGAGGAGTTTGCTTCCTCCGCCGTCGCGATCGTCGGTCGGAACTTTGTTCTCCGCTTACCGCGCGCGCGCGGCGCTTCACGGCGGCCGCTCGCCGCGCGTCAGGTGCCTGTCCGGATTGAACCGCGTCACCTCCATCTCGTTCACGCTCAGCCGCTTCAGGCACTCCGGGTCCAGAAAGTCCGCGTCCCCTCCCGCGACGTCCAACGTCGCGAACACCAGCCTCTTAGGGCCGTTCCATACAAAAACAGTTCACCGGTCAGTTGAAAGTAGACGCGATCAAATGTTGAAACCGAGCGATGGGTGAAAAACTTTTGTATAGAACGCACCTTGTTCACCTGCACGCACAGCCTCGACGCGGCTTGCACTTCGATCCACCGCGAGTCCTTCTCGAGCTCCCCTCCCTCCCCGAACACCCCCGACGCGCGGGAGACGATCGCGCTCGACGGCTTCACGACGACGCAGCAGTCCGAGTGCACGAGCGAGGGGTGGTTGCGATACAACACGAGATCTGCGCCGTACTGAGGGTCGTTCCATACAAGCGAGTGTCGGGGTGGAGTTGAAAGGCGTCAGTCGGACTTGAAAGGCGTCGAGGGCGGGGATTGAAACCGTGGGGTGGGCGGAGAGAGACGACGGCAAAAGTCCTTAAGAAACGGCGTTCACCACGAGAACGCGGTCGTATGGGGACCAGTGTATAGAACGCACCTGCAGCCCGCTTCGCGGGAGCCACCCGGCGGAGCGGAAGTGTATCTGCGACGCCGCCGCGGCGACGAACCGCGGCGCCGCGATCGCGGCGTTCACGCCGGACATCCCCGCGGTGAGCAGCGCGCGCCAGAGCTCGTCGATCGTCAGCGGCGTCAGCGACGGCGGCGGCGGCGCGTTTCGCTCCGGGTTTTGGATTTGGTTTTCGGCGCCGTCGGCGGCATCGTCGGCGGCGTCGCGCGGCGCGTGCACGGTGAGACTCCCGAGGCACCACACGACGTAAAACGCCTCCTCGGGCGACAGCCTCACGATCGGATCGTCGTCCGCCGAATCGCCGCCGCGCTCGTCGCCGACGACGTTTCGAAAGAAGCACGGCGCGCCTCGCCCCGAGCTGCCGCGCGCGCGGCGTCCCAAGCACACGCGCTCCAAGAGATAGGCGAGCTTTCGCGCGCATCGCAGCCACACCGCGCCGCGGTGCAAGACCCCGTGAAGGTCGCACGCGGACAGCACGCGCAGGCACTCCGCGGGGGAGGGCTGCTTCGCCGCGGCGCGTCGCTTCCCGCGCTTGAAGTGCACCCTCGTGTCCGCGACGGGGGGCATCGCGATCGACGATCGAGGTCGAGATGCTACTCACCGTCCCGTCGTCGAAGGATCCGTCCCTCGCGCGCCGTCGTCGTCGCCGAACGGGGAGTCGTACCCCGGCGGTATCGGGTCGCCGAGTTTCCAGTTCCTGAGATGCTCCGGGAGCGTCGCGCGGAGCCTCGCCTCTTCCTCCTGCGGTCGCGACGAGGGGGAGGCGCGGCGTGAGATCGCGAGGGACGACGAGGACGACTGGAAGAATCGTCGTTCGCGCGTAGTGGGACGAAGCGCGAAGGACGACGACGGCGCGCACCTCGAGCTCCCTGAGCTGCGCCTCCGCCGCTCGCTTCGACTCCTCGAGCGTCTCCTGCTCGATCCTCAGCGCCTCCTCGACCTGCTCGCGCGGCAGCGTCGCGAGCTCTTCCAAGGACGGGAGGTCGGCTTGGAGCGGCGGACGTGCCGGGGCGTCGCGCGAGCGCTTCATGGAGTGTGTGTGTGTTAAATCAAATCAAAATCAATGTCTCGCGCTGTAATCTCGGATTCGTAGCTTTTATGTACAAAATCTCGTGTATGCAAATCAGTCTCACTCAAAAAATGTGTGTACACGTTTCATCGGGTTGAACCCGAGCTTGACCGGTCAGGCTCCACGCGACCGCTCAGGT
>MDSW01021085.1_pt1 | contig 32609 bp, 31 predicted proteins | sample 811171 | NCBI WGS metagenome assembly MDSW01 (sample SAMN05326641, study PRJNA326480) | marine metagenome | isolation source: seawater | place: Atlantic Ocean: North West | collected 2012 | reverse complement strand
TGTTGTTTTCCGGCCTTACAGCCTGACCACCTCGCTTAATAGGCGGCTTACCTGCAGGTGGGTTTATCGCATCAAGCTCCCGCTCGATGCGGTTGATCTCTTTTTCGGGTTCTGTCGGGTTCATACGCCATCGATAGCAGCGCCACGAGAACTATCAACAGCTCGTAGCTTCAAATCGTCATGCATCGCGAAATCAATTCGATCTAAGAAACACGCTGTCTTCGCGCCACTGGCATAGGCTCTGCAGCTTCTTCTGCAACCCATTCACATCTATCAAACGCTGACAACTAGGAAGCGATTAACTGAGATTGATTGCCCTGGGATGGTTTGAGGGGCCTTCCAGCCCCAACGAGTCATTTGGGTGATAAGGCTGACTTCACCCCATCTCCCTTAAAAGGGTCAGGCAGCAACAGGGGCTGCTTGACGGGAGAAACGTACGATGTTGTTCGCAGTTACGGGATTTGCTCTAACCGAGCAGGCTTCAGTCATCCTCCTTATGTCCCGTCGAAACCATTGCAGCCCCCTGATTGAGGGAGGAATGGAGCTGAGCGGAATCGAACCGCTGTCCGAAACACTGGTGTGAACCACCTAGTCCAGACGAGCTGGACAAGGTCATTCTGTCAGCAAAACTGACTGGACGCACAAGCGAGCTTGAATCATGAACAATAAACAGCCTCAAGCATCCATCTCTCACACAAGAAGATCACTGAACGTAGAAGCAAATAGCGACAGAGAAGCATCAACAACTGAATCAATCATGATCTGTATATCTCAGCAAAGCCAATCAACAGCCACACAGAGCGGCGCACAACATTACCGGAAGTTCAACGGACAACTAAGCAGAGACCTTCAAGCCGACAGCTCCAAGACATCATCCCAAAACAATTCATTGAATTGTGATGCCCAACGCAGATAGCCTGAACAGCAATCAGTTGAATTCACTGATAGGACGAAAAAGCTTCTCAATACTGCCGTCATGATGCATTCTAGAAATAGCAATATCAATACGTTTTCTCAGATCACCGTCCAGAGAAGACCGGATAGCAAAAGCAGACGGGATGAGGTATTTCATTTCATGTGAAATATAATACCTACTAGGATCGGAAAGATTGGCCCGTACTTGACTTAAAACAACAGTATCAGACACCACATGCCGAACCTCGCCGCTCGCCAACATAGTGGTTAGTTTTTTGACCCCGATAACACTCTTGACCTTGGCATATGACGGCTCAATTCCAGACTCTTCCACTTCACCAAGGATCCACTCCTCTTCTTTTGTTCCTGCCGTAACAGCAATACCCTCTAAAAGCATCGTCCTGAAAGACTCACGATCTAGCCCTGAAACTGGCTTTGGCAGTTGATCTGCAACGACAATGCTCACCAGAGCACCAACAAGCATGGAAAGAAATAGAAGCCTAAAAAGACTCGCAAAAAAGATTAGCGCCTTAGCCTGATGATTTTTATGCATTATTTTATCCACGCCACTACCAAGCGCTAGCATGATCCAAGCCTTAAAAAAATTCCCCCTCTTACTACTATCAAAGCCACTCATTCCTAGAAAATTATTCTCAAGTCTAGCGATGCAATACGTCGCAGCGAATGAAACCAATAGCAACACAAGAGCCGAACGAACAATTGTTTCACTAGTTAAAGCCCGAGCCACGAAAGAGAGAATCGGCACTTGATTGCTCTTCCTTGAGAGGACAGCAATCTTTGTCGAAGTATAAGGAAGAGTGAAATCAACCAGTTCAAGCCGATCAGCAGTGACCCAAGGGCATGAAGCTAAAACATCAATCTCGCCATCTGCAATCTGACGGATTGCCTGGCTAAATGTTGGAATTGGCTTCAGAGAATAATCAATCCCAGCAACTTCGGACACTCTCCTCCACAGTTCAAGGGAAAAGCCGGTATACAAATTTGAATCATTTAAGTCTGAACATGGCATGTAGTCATCAACAATCCCAACAACTAAATCAGCTCGCTGCTCCGCCCTAGAGTCAAAAGGGATGCAGGCGACGATAAAAACAAAAAAACAGCCAAACAAAAACCGACGAAACAGCATTTCAACACCCCTGCCATTCATTCTTGGTGATCAAAGAAGATGAAAAAAGCAACGTTGCTAGCCATCCTTGCTATGAACTGACATTTTCTTGCTCTCATCTTGGGATTGTCATCCGATCCAAGTAAACAATCTTACTTGATTGCAAATCAATACGCATAATTTCCAAAGATGTCCTCCCTTCTCTCCGCAGCCAAGGCATCCCTCCAAACCGGAGAGAGTGATTGAACAGATCAGCAAGCCACGTTCCAACCTCTGCGATTGATGAACTGGTTCGAACAATGGCAGCCTGGCCGTTCAACCCTCGTGACGTGATGGAGCCCAACCGAGATTGAGTCGAAAGAACCAGTTGTCAGCTGTGGCAATACTGCCTCAGGGGCTGGAAGACTGCGGATGCGAGGAACTCGAGGCCCTCGGAGCGCATGATGTGCATCCGCTACGGCGGGCGGCCTCATTCCAAGCCGACATGGCCTGTCTCTACAGGCTTCACCTGCAGGCACGCCTGCCATTCCGCCTGCTGCGGGAAGTCGCCCGCTTCCGCTGCCAAGGCCGCCAAAACCTCTATGACGGCGTTTGGAGTGCTTTGGACTGGGAGCGCTGGCTGCATCCATCGATGACCTTCCGGGTGGATGTGACCGGAACCGCTCCAGGACTCAACCACAGCCATTTCTCTGCACTGCAGGTCAAAAACGCCCTCGTTGACCTACAGCGCGAGCTCTGGGGAGAGCGCTCATCCATCGACCTGGACAACCCTGATCTTGCCTTGCATCTGCACCTCAATCGCGGAGAGGCGGTATTGAGCCTGGATGGCAGCGGCGGCAGCCTGCATCGGCGGGGCTATCGAGCCGCCATGGGAGATGCACCCCTGAAGGAAAACCTGGCTGCCGGCCTGATCCGACTCAGCGGCTGGAACGGAACAACCCCACTGGTGGATCCCTGCTGCGGATCGGGCGTTCTGTTGATCGAAGCAGCCGGAATGGTTACTGATCAGGCCCCAGGCCTAGGACGTTTATTCGCACTCCAAGAATGGGCTGATTTCAATCAGGAGCTCTGGCAACAAGAACTAGACCGAGCCAAAGCTCGATTTCACCCTCCCTCTCAACTGCCACCGATCATCGGATTTGAACGCGACCCTGCCATCGCCAACCAAGCCCGCAACAATGTTGAATCCGCTGGACTGGGCAGCGTGATTGAGATCCGCAGCGGCGATTTCCAAACGCAAACTCTCCCCCCAGGGATTGGGGTGCTGGTGTGTAACCCTCCTTATGGCCAAAGGATCGGAACAGAAGATGATCTGGAAGGGTTCTACCGAGCCCTGGGGAACTTTGTTCGACAACAGGCTTCGGGCTGGCAGATGTGGTTACTCAGCGGCAATCCTGCATTGACGGGCTTTCTTCGGTTAAAAACATCACGCCGGATCCCGATCAACAATGGCGGAATTGATTGCCGCTGGCTCCACTACGCCATTCGTTAATCATCAAACGAGCTGCCAGCCGTTCCCAAATACTTCAAGCCGTTCACTGCTTGAGGACTAAGCCCAGACCAAGAAGCCCATTTCAACAGGAGATGACCGGACCTCGGTGTGATCACCAGTAACCACATGGATACAAACCCAATTCAATACAGATTGCATGCAAAAACAGACAACAGCAGCGCAGATTCCTAAACAATCTTTTAAACCTCATAATCGTCGAACAATTTCATGAAACTGACTCGCCGTCAGGTCCTCAGAGCGAGCGCCTTTATTGCAGGCTTCTTACTGGCCTCAGATCCTTTGCGCGTTAAAGCTCGACCCGCGAAATATAGCCAGGTTAAGTTCAACCCAAAAGAACAACGCAGCCTTGCCGTTATCGGCGCAGGCATCAGCGGACTCTGCAGTGCTTACTTAGCAGCGCAAGCAGGTTTTCGTGTTGTTGTCCTTGAAGCAGATCAACGTTACGGCGGCCGCAGCCTCACTCTTAGACCATCTGATTCGAGTTACAGAGACTGGTGGTTCAAAACTTATAACCCCGAACGTTTGTTCGAGGAGATGTACGTCACAACCAAGCAAGAAGCCTCTGATTCGCCAGCACCAGCTCCCGAAGTTGCCAATTTTGATATCAGCAAGCGTCAAGATAACGACAAACCAGTTGAACTCTACCTCAACCTCGGGCCGGGACGAATCGCCAGCATTGACACAAGCCTTCTAAGTCTTTGCGATGAACTTGATGTCCCGCTTGAGCCATACATCTTCAAGGCCAACAACAATCTTCTTTCAACGGAAAAATTCAATAATGGAGAACCTGTTCGCTGGCAAGAAGTTCATTATTCCTTGATTGCAGAGCTGGCCGAACTCTTAGACAATGCCGTTCGCGAAGGATTAATTCTAAAAGGCTATGACCAACAGCGTGTCCTCTCCATCCTCAAACATTTCGGCAATCTGAATTCACAAGGCAAGACACCAGAACACTTGTCTGTAGTCGGCTATGTCCGCGATCGCGGTGGATGGAGAACGCCATGGAAAGTCCAACAACCCCTCTCTCTTCAAGAGGTGATTAATGGAGAGTTTGTTTTGCCTGGCAAGGAGCCAAGCATGTCGTTCCAGTCTTTCCTCTACCTTTCCAATTCAATTGATTGGCAACCAACCTTGTTGCAACCAGTTGGAGGAATGGACCGCATCTGGCAGAAACTTTTGTTGCGACCGATTCCACAACAAGCGCTTTTAGAACCACAACTCACTAGAGCCAGTCGAAAGACGCTTGTGGGAGATCTTGTCAAACTACGATCACCTGTTCAATCGATTCTCAATACACCCTCCGGCGTTCGCATCGAGGTCGCTGGACGCGATCAACCCTTGCTTGTAGACGCCTGCATTGTCACAGTCGCCCCACCCCTGCTTGGCGGCACAAGCAGCGCGCAGCTCACAGGAGAGTCACACAGTCAGCGAGCCATTCCGGCTCACATGCAAATTCAGACCAACCTGCCAGACCCGATCAAAACTGCACTGAGCTCCGTGGTCATGGCCTCCGCTATCAAAGTGGGCGTTCAAGCCAAACGACGATTCTGGGAAGAAGACAACGATATCTATGGGGGAATTAGCTGGACCAGCCAGATCTCACGACAAATCTGGTATCCATCAGACAGTTTCATGGAATCGACCGGGGTCTTAACCACGGCTTACAACGCCGGAGAAGAAGCAACAGAGTTCGGCAACTTCAACCGTGAGCAACGGATCGAAGCATCTGCCAAAGGCTGTGAAACTTTGCACCGCACGTTCCGCAATAACGTTCACCTGAACCGCTCCATTTCGATTGCCTGGCAACACATGCCTTGGCAGGTTGGTGGTTTTGCAGCAGACACCTTTGAGACTCAACCAGAGGTCTATGAAGCGATCACCGATTGGCCCCAGGGCGGAATTTTGCTGGCGGGGGACAGTGCAAGCCAAATGCCTGGCTGGCAAGAGGGTGGAGTCTCCGCTGCACAATTGGCGATCCGCGCCCTCGTGGAAGGGCGGCGATCGAACGACCCAGCCCTGTACCGCTCCTAACAGATGGAGGCACGCGACACGCCCAGCCCTGAATCACTCCAACAACCATCAAAACATCATGAGCGATGCAACTTCGGATCACACCGACTGCTGGCTAAAACATGAATAAGCAGCTCACCAGGGATCGAATTCAACCGATTATTGGCCGCTTTCGAACGGCATGATCACCAGACCATCCTTCATCAATCAACGCACTAATCCGCCACATACCCTCCACTCGAATAGCTAAAAATCAACACCCAATCGCTCCACTTAAAGCCAGATCAGTTCAGCCAGAAACCAATAAATCATCAGACTGAACATCAAAAAGCAAGGCAGGTCCTCCCCTCAAACATGAAATTCGTGGACAGAAGTCCTATCGTTGAAAATCATAGAATTCACGTTTTTTCTGAGTCTTGATTGACAAATACCCGCATTGGCCCAATAACACATTCGAGACATCATCATTTCATGCAAGCCTGAAATGAGCCGAGTCAAATCATCGACTAAACAAGACATCAAAACGTTCAGCATTCCTCCTAAGCCTCTCGTCGAACCCCTTAGCGGCCCAAAACAGCCCTCACCGTTTTCATCACCCCTTCGAGAGTCTGCGGCAAAAACGGTCCTTTCAACACCTGCCCGCCAAGACGGAAACTCACGCCAGCCAAGATCAAATCAATCAGCGCTAGTGCGAGCAAGGACTTGATCAAGCTGAGCCTCCAAGCGTCCTGAATCCAAAGCAGCAAAGCCGCCTCTGCAGACAACAAGGCCAACAACATGGCTGTGCCGCCCATCGCCAAAAACAAACCACCGCTAATCAGACGCCGTTTCTCCCGATCCACCTCTTGCAGGGCCATGCGCACATGCAGGTCCATCACAGAAGCGGCCAGAGCGGTCACGCGCCCCGCCGCACCTAGGCCACGTGCTTGCTCAGAGCTGTTCATCGTGCTCGACGTCCACCACTCAGCATCAAGCCAAAGAGAACGCCAACTCCAAGGGCAATGCCCACTGACAACAAAGGACGCTGACGCACAGGCTTCTCGATCCGTGGCCTGAGGGTGCTGTTCAGTTCATCCAAGAGTTGTTCAAGCTGTTCTTCCAAAGGCTCGAGGCTGTCCGCCAAATGGCGGCCTTGATCTCCGGCTGTTTGCATCAATTCATCCAACTGCTCACGCACCCCCTGGGCCGTCAAGCCAGTGTTCTGCTCAATCAGCCGAATGACTTCGTCCATGCTGCCGCGTGTGGCTTCCAAAGTATGTCGAGCCAAATCAGGCCAACGCTTCTGAATCGTCGGCAGAAGTTGTTCAAACCGTTCACGAAACTGATGCTCAGCGCTGCCATTGGGCTGAGACGCCGCTGAGTCCATGGACGCTCACATCAAACAGTTCTATTAATTTTAGTCAGTCGAGACTGATCGCAACACAACAAACGCTTGCCGGCAGTGTGGCCAAAACCACATAAAAATCAGCATCATTTCAAATGCCGCCGCCAACAACAACAGACCAACCCAAGGGCTCCGACATGCCCCTGGATTCACAATGCTCTCCAGCTCGACTGGATCAGAGACAAGCAAAACAACTCAGCCAATGCGTAGCCAATACGACGTCATTCTTTTGAACAAGCCACGAAACAAGCACTCCTGACGCTCTCAAACAACAAGGCACCTGAGCATGTCATTAACACGCAGAGATCGAACGACAAACCACCCCGGTTAACCAGCCAAGGATTGATTGTTTGCGCAAATCGAGAGAGTGCTGCTGGGATATTGAAGCTGTCCCAAAAATGATAGGTCCGACAAAACATCTCCCTAGCCCGGATAGCAGCGTGAAACCCATTGCAGCCCGAACCAACCCATCAACCAACAGCACAGCACCCATCAACCAACAACACCCATCAAAAGGGATTGTTGTCTTTAACCTGATGCCAATCAAGGCTTTATCGATGCAGCGATATTCAGCACAGAGATCTCGCCCAAAGCAGTCCACGGCACCCGATGCTCACTGCCCAATGGATTCGGATCTCGATCGACTCAACCGACAGCTCCAACACTGAACTTGATCAGATGCCCCGCTATGCACTGTTGAGACACACGGGTGCTCCAGACGATCCTTCGGGATGTCATTACGACCTCTTACTTGAGGACGGGGATGCCTGTCGCACCTGGAGGCTTCCCATGATCCCCAGGAATGATTCCAGTCCTCAACACGCCACACCCCTACCAGCGCATCGGCTGATCTGGCTCATGCCGCGCAGTGCTGCCGTCTCTGGGGGACGGGGCTGGGCTGAACGCATCGCCTCCGGCACATGGCAGGGATCGCTTCCCGAGGGAGACAACACTGCCCTTCGCATCACGCTGGAGACAGGGCCTCTTCAAGGGACTTTGGAGATCAGCTCTCAGGAATGTCGTTTGCATCCAACAAAGAAAGATTGTGACGTTGCCACAGCCAACAAGCTGAGCTGAATCCTTCGAACTCAGCATCAAGATCAAAGGCGACGCGCTGATGAGGACAACCCTTGAGTTTTGCAAAAGCTCAGCTATTTTGAAGCGTCCTATCGATCCCGCTCCTGTTGGTTTACATCAATCAGGTCGGGTTGACGCATTTCAAGTCCTTCGGTGGGGCAATGACGATCCCTCTCGAGGAGGGATTCACAGTGGTGACCGGTCCAAATGGTTCCGGCAAAAGCAACATTCTTGATGGCGTTCTGTTCTGCCTCGGCCTTGCCACCAGTCGTGGAATGCGAGCCGATCGCTTGCCGGATCTGATCAATAGCGGTGTTCTCAAAGCTGGCAAAGCAGCCGAAACTATTGTCAGTGTCCGCTTTGATCTAAGCGACTGGGCCCCTGATGCTGCTGAAGAGGGGCTTGACGCGCCTGAGGAAGGGCCTTGGATTCGAAACGATCAATCGGAATGGACCGTCACCCGCAAGCTCAGGGTGATGCCAGGCGGCTCCTACAGCTCGAGCTACAGCGCCGACGGGATCCCCTGCAACCTGCAACAGCTGCAAACCCAATTGCGCCGATTGCGCATCGATCCTGAAGGCAGCAACGTTGTGATGCAGGGTGATGTCACACGCATCGTCTCGATGAGCAACCGCGACCGCCGCGGCCTCATCGATGAACTGGCTGGTGTGGCCCTGTTCGATACCCGCATCGAACAAACCCGTCGCAAACTTGATGATGTGCAAGACCGGCAAGAGCGCTGCCGGATCATCGAGCAGGAACTGCTCAGCAGCCGCCAACGTCTTGAGAAGGATTGCGCCAAAGCAAGGCAATATCAAGAGTTACGCGGCCGACTACACCTCGGCCGCCAACAGGAAATGGTTCTGGCCTTTGAAGCGGCAGGCCAAGCCCTGAAAGATTTGAGCACGCGACGCGATGCACTGGAAGCGCAGGAACAGCGCGATGGTGTCGCGATCAGCAACGCAGATGAGGTTCTCACCAAAGCCACGGCCGAACTGCAAACCCTGCAAGACCAAGTCAAGGCTCTAGGCGAAGACCAACTGTTAGCGGTTCAGGCGGAACTAGCAGGGCTGGAGGTCAGTGGTCGCGAATTGGAGCGTCAGGCCGGACAACATCAAGAAGAAGGGCAGCGATTGCAAGGGCTACGCCATGAACTCAGCTCCCGCCGCCAGGACTGGCAACACCAAAGTCAGGCACTCGAAAAGGACCCGAACGAATCGGCTCTAGCCAACGCTGAAACAACCTGTCGCTCCGCAGAATCAGCCGTTGAGGTCTCCCGACGCCGACTGAGTGATGTCGCCGGGCGCTCCGGTGCCTGGCTGCAAGAGCAAAAACGACGCAGTGAACGTCGCCAGGAACTTCAGGCCACGGTCTCTCCTCTGCAACAAGAACAACAGCAGCTCCAAGAACGACTGCGCCAGGACGCGGAACGGCTGGATGAGCTGGGTCGTGAACAACAGCAAGACGGGAGTGAGGAACAGGCCGTTCAGCAACGGCTGCAAACACTGGATGAAGAGTGGCAAACCCTGCTTCAAAACCTCACAACCGGCAAACAGACCCTGCAAAAAACTGTCGATTCGTTGTCCGTGCAGCAACGCACTCGCTCAAGATTGGAACAGGAGCAAACGAGGCTGGAGCGAGAGATCGCCAGGCTCGAGAGTCGTCGTGATGCCCTCCAAGAAAGCCGTGGCACCGGTGCGTTACGACTGCTGCTCGAGGCAGGGCTAGACGGAATCCACGGGCCGGTCGCTCAGCTGGGCGAGGTGGAGGAACGCCATCGACTCGCCCTCGAAGTCGCTGCCGGTGCACGACTGGGTCAGGTGGTCGTCGATGACGACAGGATCGCGGCACGGGCCATCGACCTGCTCAAAAGTCGCCGCGCTGGTCGCCTCACCTTTCTACCGCTCAACAAAATCCGCGCCCCAGGTGGATCAGGAAGCAGTGCAAGCGCTGGTGCAGCCATGGCCCGTGCCTCGCGTCCGGGAGACGAGGAGGGGCAAGGCCTGATTGGCCGTGCCGTGGAATTGGTGCACTTCGAGCCGGTCTACGGAGACGTGTTTGCCTATGTCTTCGGAGACACCCTGGTGTTCCGTGATCTCTCGACAGCCCGGCAGCGCCTGGGACGGACTCGGGCCGTCACCCTCGATGGTGAGCTGCTTGAAAAGAGCGGTGCAATGACTGGAGGCAGCTTCTCAAGCCGCAACCATGGCCTCAGCTTTGGCAGAAGCAGCGACAGTGATGAAGCAGAACCTCTGCGCAGACGCCTGTTGGAGCTTGGGGAAACGATGGTGGCCTGCCGCCGTCAGGAAGCGACCCTCAGTCAATCTGTGGAACAACAGCGACCAGCGTTGCGCGACTTGGAGCAGCGACAAGCGGCTCTCATTGCAGAACGCAATGCAGCGCGTCGAAACCATGGCCCCCTGCTTGAACGACATCAACAGCGATCCGACCGGCTCAGCAAACTGCAACGGGACCAACACGACCAGCAGCAACGGCTCGACACAATCGCTCGCACGCTTGAGCCGCTTTGTCACGAGCTAGATCAGTTGAACGAGGCGGAACGCAGCAGCAGTGGCAACGACGATGCAAGCGCCTGGCAACAACTCCAGCAAGACCTGGAACGAGCTGATGCAACGTTGGAACAGGCTCGGCAGCAACGTGATGCCCTGCTCAATGCCCGTCGAGAGAGACAACTGGCGCTCGAACGACTCGGTGACCAGAAGCAGGCGCTCGAGGCGGAGGAAGGGCGGCTGAAGGAAGCCGTCCAGACCCTTGCCACAGCGCATGGCGCCTGGCGTCAGCAACAGCAGGACCTTCAGCAAACCCGCGAGCGACTGACGCAGCAGCAACATGAGCTGCAGGAGAGTTTTGGAGAACAACGGCGGGCCCGTGATGCTGCTGAAGCAGAAGTCTCTCGGCAGAGACAGGCCTTACAGCAGGCTCGCTGGAACTTGGAACGCCTCCAAGACGAACGAAAAGCCCTACTCGAAGAGCAACGCAGTGGTGGCATCCGCTTAAAGGAGATGGAACAGGCGCTTCCTGACCCCCGTCCGGAAATCCCTGACGAGGTGCGCTTGGCCGGGCTGGACGCCCTTCAACACGACCTTCAAGCGATTCAAAAACGCATGGAAGCCTTAGAGCCGGTCAACATGCTGGCGTTGGAGGAACTCGAAGCCCTTGAGCAACGCTTGCAAGAGCTCAACGACAGGCTGGAGGTGTTGAACAACGAGCGGGAGGAGCTCTTATTGCGGATTGAGACGGTTGCCACCCTGCGCCAAGAGGCATTCATGGAAGCGTTCACCGCCGTCGATGGTCACTTCCGAGAGATTTTTGCCTCGTTATCCGATGGCGATGGTCACCTGCAGCTGGAAAACAAAGAGGATCCCCTGGAAGGCGGTCTCACCTTGGTCGCTCACCCCAAAGGAAAAGCAGTACGACGTCTAGCGGCGATGTCTGGAGGGGAAAAGTCCCTGACAGCTCTGAGTTTCCTCTTCGCCCTGCAACGGTTCCGGCCTTCTCCCTTCTACGCCTTAGATGAAGTGGATAGTTTTTTAGACGGCGTCAATGTGGAGCGTCTTGCAGCCCTCATCGCCCGTCAGGCCAAGGCGGCTCAATTTCTTGTGGTCAGTCATCGACGGCCGATGATTGCTGCATCGGAACGCACGATCGGCGTCACCCAGGCCCGCGGTGCTCATACACAAGTGATTGGACTTCCCGATGCCGCCTGATCTGGCATCTGAGAAGGCTTGCGCCAAAATGCTTTAACACTGCCTGGCCCAAGGCCCGCGTTTGACCCAGCCCCCTTCCGCGAACGACCCCATGGCCACCGTGCCGAGCGATCGTCTCTGGCTGCGCTCCGAACTGATGGGGACTCAGGTCATCACCCGAGACACCGGCAGGCGTCTCGGCGTTGTTGGAGAAGTGATTGTGGACATCGATCGGCGTGAAGTCGTCGCAGTCGGTCTGCGAGACAACCCATTAACGCGCTTTTTGCCGGGCTTGCCCCGTTGGATGCCGCTAGACCGCATCCGTCAGGTCGGTGACGTGATTTTGGTGGACTCCGCCGATTCGTTGAGCGAGTCCTTTAACCCCGAGCGGTATAGCAGGGTGATCAATTGCCAAGTGATCACAGAATCTGGTCGTCAACTCGGCCGAGTGCTTGGTTTTGCCTTCGATATCGAGACCGGAGAACTCACCACCCTGGTGATGGGTGCTCTCGGTGTTCCTCTCCTGGGCGAAGGAGTTCTCAGTACCTGGGAAATGCCGGTAGAGGAGATCGTCAGCAGCGGTCCAGACCGAATCATTGTCTACGAAGGTGCTGAGGAGAAGCTGAAGCAGTTGAGTAGCGGCGTCTTAGAGAAACTCGGGGTTGGCGGGACCAGCTGGGAAGAACAGGAGCGTGAGCGTTATCGCGTCAATCTGGTTCCGGTCGAAAACCAACTCGCATCCGGACAACCGGTGGAACAAGAACAGCGGCGCTTGCAAGCGGCCGAGAGCCAGCGCTTTGAACCAGAAGAAGAAATGGAATATGTGGAACTCGAAGATCAGCGGCGAGAGACCGTGCAGCAACGTCGTTATTTGGATGATCAGGATGATCTCTATAACGACATGCCTCAGCCCACCAGACGACCGGTGCCCGCATCGAGAAGGCCTGTGCAACAGCCTGGTGAGCCACTCGATGTGGAGCCAATGCAGGAACAACCGAGCCGAATCGATCAACCCAGCGACGACAGCCTCGACGATCCCTGGTGATGCGGTTCAATTTGAACATGCATCCCTAAGAATTCAGCGTGAGCACTGCGACGGTCCGCCGCCCCGAACAACGACAACTCACCGCTGTTCCTAACCAACGTCAGAGCAAAGACCTACAGCTTGACTTCATTTTTAAGGGACTTGTCGTCGTTCTACTAGGTTTCATCGCTCATGGAGTTGCCAAACCATCCGCCTTGGATCGTTGCATCCGCAACCGATATCAACAAGTGCTTGAAAGTCATCAATTAACGGATCAACAGATCACTGAAGCAATCCGCACAAGTGAATTCAACAAGGCGACGAACTTCTGCAATGGGGGCAATGGACGGCTGAGCTGGAACAACTAATCCTCAACTTTTCTCAAACCGCAAAGAAGCACTGTTCACGCAATAACGTTGACCAGTTGGTGCCGGACCATCCGAAAAAACATGGCCAAGGTGAGCATCACAACGGGCGCATTGAATCTCCGTGCGTGCCATGCCGTAGCTGAAATCTTGTTTCGTTTTAATCGCACCTGCTGTCACTCCATCCCAGAAACTGGGCCAACCTGTTCCTGAATCAAACTTGGTCTTCGAGTCAAACAACGGAGCATCACAGCAAATGCAGTGATACATCCCCGAGTCTTTGAGATTCCAGTACTCACCAGTAAAAGCACGTTCTGTGCCACCACATCGAGCGACCTGAAATTGCTCTTCTGTCAGAGCCGTTTTCCACTCCTCAGCACTGCGAGCGATGCGATCGGAGCTGGTCATGTCAAACAATCCATACACGAGAATGCAACATTAGACAGATTTAATAACGCGAGGGAGTAGTGATGTCACCTCTTCCGCCAAGGCCGCAACAGCGCCAGATTGCCCGCGTAGCTGACGTAAATCCTGACGCTGACCTTCCAAACGATCGGGTTCAGAGAGCCAATCAGCCGCTTCTTCTGCAATCTCCTCTGGAGTGATCGCTCCCACTCGCTCAGGCACGACGGCGCGACCGGCATGAATGTTGGGCCAAGCCATCATGCCGTTATGACGCAAGCGCCAAAGCGTCAACAGCACTCCAATAATCCGACGCAATCCAGGCAGCCTGGCCAGCAAACCCAACCCACCATCCCAAGCCTGCATCACGTTCAGATGCTGAGTGGGCACGATCACAATCATCGCTACAGCCAAAGCACCCAACTCAGCCGTATTAGCGCCGACCGTTGTGAGAGCCAAATCGCATTGACTCAAAAAGGAATGGGCGGGATGCCTCTCTAGAAGTTCGATTCGTGTGCCCTGACTGGTCATGAGAAAGCCTGACCCCAGCTCAGCAATCGATGCTGAGTAAGACGCGGCAATCGGATTGGCCGAACCAGCGAAAGCCACCAGTTCGGCGACGCTGGTCGTCGGTGCCACTGGTAACAGGAACCGACACGCGGGGCGTTGCTCCCGAAGACGATCTGCCGTCTCCAGCAAAAACGGCATGCCGACACTGAGCTTGGCGCGTTTCGACCCAGGCAAAAGCGCCACCCACTCACCGCTGGGGAGAGGCTCCTCACTGCGCGCAAACGAGGAGAGATCAGCCATGAGATCTCCGACAACCCTGCAGTTCTGCCTGTGACGCAAAGGCAATTGATCTCTCACGCTGTCGGACATCGCCGCAATGCGATCGTTCCAACCAGGCCAGCGGGCGACCCATTCCGCATAGGTCAGATGGCGATAACCGAGCCGTGCCGACAACAGCACAGTCCAAAACTGGTCACCACCGAGAAAGACCACCAAACCGCGTTTGGGCCAAGGGCCAAACCGTTTTGGTCGCAGGAGCAGACTCCAAAATCGCCTGGACGGAATGATTCGATCAAACTGATTCCACTGGCGTGCAGCCTCGACCTCATGGCCGGTGCCATTGGGACAGGGCACCAACACCAGCTGGAGCGACATCACCGCAGTTGAGATGCGTGGCTTCAGAGACAAGCTGGAATGCAGCCGCTCCGCCAAAGGTCGAACCCAAGTGGTCAGTTCTCCGGGACCATTCGTGACCAAAACGATGGCCAGTCCTGAATCATTGCGCTCTGGACCGGACAAGATGAAGAAAATGCGGATGGCGAGACTTGAACTCGCAAGGCCGAAGCCACACGCCCCTCAAACGTGCGTGTCTACCAATTCCACCACATCCGCGTAATCGACTTAGCCGCTCGAGCCTTGTCGAGACAGGATCATACCGGCCAGGGGGACTTGGCCTGACTTGGTCGGTCTGCGCTGATACGATCCGCCCTCAGGCCTATCTGCTGCGGGATGCCCATCGGCAAAGTGCTGATCGCCAACCGCGGCGAAATCGCACTCAGAATTCTGCGCAGCTGCCGTGAGCTCGGTATCGCCACGGTGGCTGTCTACAGCACAGTTGATCGAGATGCGCTGCATGTGCAGCTCGCCGATGAAGCAGTCTGTGTTGGTGAAGCCCTCAGCAGCAAGAGCTACCTTCACGTCCCCAATATTCTGGCTGCAGCCACGTCGAGGGGTGTGGATGCCATCCACCCCGGCTATGGCTTCCTTGCCGAAAACGATCGCTTTGCCGAGATCTGTCGGGATCACGGACTGATCTTTATCGGCCCATCGCCCCATGCCATCCGATCGATGGGGGATAAGTCCACTGCCAAAGCCACGATGCAAACCGTTGGAGTACCGACGGTTCCAGGTAGTGAAGGATTGCTCGCCAGTCCTGCCGAAGCAGCCAAATTGGCTGAAACCATGGGCTATCCGGTCATGATCAAAGCCACCGCCGGTGGTGGTGGTCGAGGCATGCGACTCGTGCCCTCACCAGATCAGCTGGACAACTTGTTCAAGGCCGCCCAGGGAGAAGCGGAAGCGGCCTTCGGCAACCCAGGTCTGTACATGGAGAAGTTCATCACCCGACCGCGCCACGTCGAGGTTCAGGTCTTAGCGGACCGCCACGGCAATGTTGTGCACCTAGGGGAGCGTGACTGCTCAATCCAGCGTCGTCACCAAAAACTGCTGGAAGAGGCACCAAGCCCTGCACTCGATCCTGAATTACGCCGCCGCATGGGAGAAGCAGCTGTCGCTGCCGCCCGAAGCATCAACTACGAAGGTGCCGGCACGGTCGAATTTCTCTTGGATCGCGAGGGGGGTTTCTATTTCATGGAGATGAACACACGCATCCAGGTCGAGCATCCCGTCACCGAAATGGTGACCGGAATCGACCTGATTGCCGAGCAGCTGCGCATCGCTGGAGGAGAACCGATCAGCGTCTCCCAAGAGGAGATCAAACTCCACGGCCATGCGATCGAATGCCGGATCAATGCCGAAGACGCGTCGCATAACTTCCGCCCTGCTCCCGGCCGAATTACAGGTTGGCTCCCGCCAGGTGGGCCTGGCGTGCGTGTCGACAGCCACGTCTATACCGGCTACGACATCCCACCTTTCTACGATTCATTAATTGGCAAGTTGATTGTCTGGGGTAGAGATCGAACCAGTGCGATGACACGCATGAAGAGAGCACTTAACGAATGCGCGGTGACAGGAATTCCAACAACCGTCGATTTCCACCTGGATCTACTTGAGCGGAAGGAATTCATTAACGGAGACGTTCACACCAAATTTGTCGAGCAAGACATGCTCGAGTGAATTGCAGCCTCAACGTCAAGCCATCATCTGGGATCGCAACAGGATCTGAGACAGCACTCCCTGCTGGCCCACAAGCAGCTCTCGCACCAAGCTGACAAGACCCACCCAGATCACCGGCGTCACATCAACACCGCCGATCGGAGCCACGACGCGTCGTGTGACGGCCAAAAAAGATTCTGTTGGCCATGCGATCAAAGGCCAAAAGCCGCTGCCGAGATCCACGTGGGGATACCAGGTCAACACGATCCGAATCAAGAAAGCAACCGTCCAGAACGCCAGCAGCAGTCCCAAAACAAGATGGGAGATCGAGAGGGCCTGCAGCAGCAATGGCGTCACAAAGCTCAAAACATTGGCGAATCCATCGTAGAAAGCGGAGCTTGATCCTTAGGATCACGTCGGTTCCGACGCAGATCACAGCAGCGCCATGACCTCCTCCCTGTCCAACTTCCTGAGCAGCCTCTTATGGGGAGGTGTAATTGTTGTTATCCCAGTAACAATCGCGCTGATCCTCGTCAGTCAGACCGACCGAGTTGATCGCAAGCTCTGAAGCAGCACTGGCAATCCTCGTAAACTAAAACGACGCGGCGAGGATGATTCTTGGTTAACGCCAGTCTGAACTGGGCCAGTATCGTTGGGATTGTGCTGGCCGTTGGTGGGGCAATGCTCTACTTCATGCGGTCGTTCAAGCCTGCCCTGGCTCGCGATTACGACGTCTTTTTTGCGGCCATCGGCCTCCTCTGTGGCGGGATTCTGTTCTTCCAAGGTTGGCGCCTCGATCCCATCCTTCAATTCGGACAGTTCCTGCTGGCAGGGACAACTGTGTTCTTCGCTTACGAAAGCGTTCGTCTACGCGGTGTTGCCACCGAGCAAGCGCGCCGATCTGCGTACTTTGACGATGAACCGGCTCCTGCACGAGGTGGACCCAATGGCGATCTGAGGGGGGGGTGGGATGATCCCTACGACCGCTTCGATGAACCGCAACCGGTTCGGCGAAGGTTTTCAGCCCGGGATGACGATCCTGAAGACCAACCGCAAGAAGACTTTTACAGGCCGCGTCGCAACAATCGAGCGGCCATCCCTGAGCAGGCCGCCAGCCGCCGCCGTCCTCCTGTTGAGAGCGAATCAGGCAACTGGGATCAACAGGATGAACGCTCACGCCGAATGGCCCGATTCCGTGCAGGAGAGGACAACAGCGAACGACTGGCTGACTTTGGCGACCGTCGAAATCAACGCCAAGATTTGCGCCGTGGCAGCCGGCCAATCGGTCGTACAGGCTCGGAGTCCGAGCCTAAAATCCCTGCCAAGGGATCACCAGTGCGACCGAGCGCTGAAGAGGCCGCATTTACTCCTCGCCAGTCGGCTCGAAGTCAGTCTCCGAATCGTGAAGGAGCCCAAAGCAAAAGTTCCTTCATCACGCCGCAGGGGAACCAGGGCGAGTCCGGCCCAAACCGTCGTCCCATGCCCAGAAATCGACAGGACGCGAACAGTCGATCTGATGCGAATAGCCAAGCTGCCTCAAACAGCCAAGCTGCCTCAAACAGCCAACCAGCCTCAAACAGCCAAGCTTCATCAAACAGTCGATCGGCCTCAAACAGCCGACAAACACCACGCAGTTCCCGTCCCCGCGACAACAGCTCCCGTTTCGACGACTGAATTGATCCGCTGAACAGAATTACTAGACCACTGCTACTGCTCTTGGTCAGCCTGGCCATCACTGCCTGTAGTGCACGATCTGAACGCAGTGCAGGCTCGTCCCCCGGACGCAGCCAACAGGAGCCAGCACTGAGTGGAGATGGCCGTTTGCTTGCGGTGATTACTGAGAAGTTAGGACGACCAACGGTTCAACTCCGAGACTTGGCTAGCGGCCGACTGCTTCCCTTGCCGCAATTAAATCGGCATCAACCCCATAGTTCACCATCCCTGAGCTGGAACGGCCGCTTCCTCGCTCTGATCACGCAACGAGGACAACGACGTTTTGCCGTGATCAACGACCGTCTGACCGGTCGCCTGCATCATCTGCCTCTCCCTGGTCATCGCGTACCAATTCGTTTGAGTCTGGCCCCTGACGGACGGCAACTGGCTCTGCAAGTGGCCGACCGAGGCCAATGGCGCATCGAACTGTTTGATCTCAGCCGGGTCCTGGAACCAGACCGCGCCGCCGCGGACCGTCAAACCACATCAAGGACTGAGTCAGCGCCATGAAAACAGCCGCCATTGCGCTGAGTGTGCTGTTGATCGGTTGTCGTGGTCCCCAGCCCAGACCCATGCCAGATCTCAATGGCCTTCTGCGCCAGGCAAGCAACAGTCATCGCGATCCCTCTTTAGGAGAGCGCTGGTTGGCGAGCCTGAGTCGCAAAGCCGGACGCGAAACAGTCGAGCTCATCGATTTGCGCAACCGCAGACCCGTCTCATTACCTGGCTTAAACCGCGCTGATGCCCAACCGATTGATGTCAGTGTCAGTGCTGATGGCCAACGTCTCGCCGTTATCGAGCAGCGGGATGGACGCACTGAGTTGTTGCTCTATCGACGCAGCGTCGGAACAGTGCAGCGCCTGCTCTTAGATCCTCCAGGGGTGCCAAGGGCCGTGAGCCTGGATGGATCAGGCCGATTATTGGCGGTTCAGGTGAGTCGGGATGGACGTTGGCAAGTGGATCTGATCCGCTTGCCCTAATTAAGGAACCAATCCAGCCCAATGCAGAAAACTATCGCCACTCAGTCCCTCGATCAGGATCACCGCAGCGAAGCCGAGCATGGCAAAGCGACCATTAACACGTTCGGCGTAACCACTCCAGCCGAAGGACGGAACATCTGTGGTCGTGGCTGAGGTTGAGGCGTGTGTGTTCGAAGGGGACGACTCGCTCTTGGAGTCAGAAGAGCTTGTTCCTGGGGGGCTACTGCTCGACATGGCACCAGTTAGGAATGCCCAAAGTCATAGCTGGTGGAAGGGATCAGCCGCCATTCACCGTTTCCACTCAGCTCGAGCACTGTGTCGTGAAACGACTTGAGGGTGGGGCGATGGCCCACGCTGATCAAAGCCAAATCTCTTTGAAGCAGAAGCTGATAGAGATGCTCTTCCGTATCCACATCCAGCGCACTTGTCGCTTCATCAAGCACAACGAAGCGAGGGGCATTGAGCAACAGCCTCCCAAATGCCAAACGTTGTTGTTCACCTAGCGAAAGAATTCGAGGCCAATCCTGCTTGACATCCAAATCCGGATACCGCATAGATAAGGTCGTGAGATGAACTTCTTCCAACACATGACGAAGCTGATCATCACTAAAACGATCTTCTTCCGTCGGATAACACAATTGCTCCCTTAACGATCCCAAAATCATGTAGGGCTTCTGGGGAATAAACAGCAGATCTCCGGTGTCAGGGCGCTCAACGCTGCCGCAGCTGGGAGCCCAAAGACCACTGATCATGCGTAAAAATGATGTCTTTCCGCATCCTGACGGACCTACCACGAGCAACCGATCCGTCGCCTTCACACTCAAGCTGAGATCACGAAGAATTGGCGTGGAACTGCCTGGAGGGGTGAGGTCAGCTTGATGGACCACAATCGAATGCTGGCCAAGACGAATAGCCTGATCATCAGGCTCGATTTGACTCACTTGCTCAACCTTCGCTTGGAAGCCTTCCAAGCGAGTAATACCAGCCGTAAATTTAGCGAGCTCGTCAATACGATTGACAACAAAAAACAACGAACTCTCAACCATATTAAAGGCAAAGTTAGCCTGAATAAAGCGCCCGTAATCAATCTCTCCCGAGAAATAAGGGCCAGCCATAATCACATAAGGAAAGAAAACACCGGCATATGTAGACGATCTCTGCATTGCGCCAATAATCACCTTCCACACAATTAAAAGGTTGAAATTATCAACAACCGAACTCAAGCGACGTTCTGTTTCTTGCTGCTCAGGTTCTTCGCCCGAATAGAAGGCAATCGATTCCGCATTATTCCTGATATGCACCAATCCATACCTAAAGTCAGCCTCATAACGAAGCTGATCAAAATTAATTTTAACAAGCCTGCGTCCAGCAAACACGAGAACCGTGGTTGACAACACGGCGTAAGCAAACAAAGCCCAGGTCAACTTCTGACTAATCGACCACAAAATCAGGATGTTCAAAGAAAATGTCAGAAAGGCATCGAACACTCCAAGAGTGAATTGCAGACTCTCTTCAGTGAATGCCTTCGTGTCGTCCGTAATCCTCTGATCAGGATTATCAACATCCGTCGCCTGTTCATCGTTTGGATTCAGAACATAGTAGGCACGGTTATTCAAATAATCACCAATGAGCCCCCGAGAAAGCCAATTGCGCCACATGATACCTAGCTTCAAAGTAAAAAATATTTGAAGCGTTCTGATTGGCAGCGCCAGAACAAAACAGCAGGCATAGATAATTAAAATGCGATAGAAGCCTGCTTGCTCTTTGGCAACCAAAGCATTAGTGAGATCGCGAGCAATAAAACCGATTCCAGCATTAATACCATTGACGGCAAGCAACATCAGTACGATCACGCCCAACAGCACCCAGTGCAGCCAACGTCTGCCTCGCAGCTGTTGGCGCATGGCGAAAAACGCTGACGCACCCAGCAAAAACAGAGCAGTAAAAGCTGCCCCCCACCAAGTACTCCAAATCCCGTTGATCGTGGATGCAACTCCGCCGAAATACTTTTCAGTGAGGTCAGGAACAAGCTGTTGCAAGATGCTGATCAAGCCACTTAGGGCAATCAGCACAAGGCCACCCACACAGAACAGCAGCGCGATCAACAAGCCAATGAACTGCCACCCTTGCGCCTGTTCCAGCGGTAGAAAAAAGGGCTGCGCGAGGTGCCTAAGTTTTTCCAGCTGCCCACGAAGCCCTGTGCGCTGAAAAGATTTGGTGCTTGTCATCACCGCATTCTGATCAAGACATCGTCAACCCGGGGGCCAAGACAGGGGACGTCCACCAATCACGTGAACGTGCAAATGAAACACGGTTTGTCCAGCCTCGGCACCACTGTTGATCACCGTGCGCCAATCCTCAAGTCCCTCTTGCTTCGCGACCCGGGCCGCCACGAGGAGCAGATGGCCCAGTAAGGCCTCATGTTCTTCTCCTGCAGATCGCAAACTTTCAATCGGTTCCGAAGGAATCACCAAGACATGCACAGGAGCCTGAGGTGCGATATCTCGAAAGGCCAGACAGCGATCATCGCGATAGACCTCATCACAAGGAATTTCTCCGCGCAAGATGCGAGCAAAAATCGTGTCGTCCGCCATGAAACCGAATCTGGGATGGGACGGTCGGGGCATGAAAGTCATGCACCACCTATGAAACTTGATGCTGGCACGCTGTCTGAGTGCAACCTTGCAGGGCCTTGAAGCCAGCCCTGTCACCGTCGAAGTCGATCTGGCACCAGGACTCCCCGGCGTGCAACTCGTGGGTCTGCCCGACAAAGCGATTCAAGAGTCAAGGGAACGGGTCCGTTCGGCACTTCGAAACAGCGGCTTTCGTGGCCCACTCGTACGGGTCGTGATCAACCTGGCCCCCGCCGATCAACGAAAAGAGGGGCCGGCCTTTGACCTGCCGATTGCCCTTGCACTGCTTGTTGCCAGCGGACAACTGGACGGTCGTCATCTGAAGGGGCTTTGGTGCGCCGGCGAATTGGGATTGGATGGCACGTTGCGGGCCTGCCGCGGAGTGATCGCCATGGCGGACTTGGCCGCCAAGCTGGGAGCGAAGGCACTTGTCGTTCCACCGGCCAATGCGGACGAGGCAGGCCTGATTCAAGGTCTCGAGATTCACACAGCAGACAACTTGCATGAGCTTGTAAATCAGCTGCGTCAAGGGCACTCCACTCCTGCAGTCGCGGCCAGCTCACTGTCAAAACCAGAACCCCAACAACAGAATTTTGATTGGGACGCTACCGACGAACCTGGGAGCAAAGCGCTGGCGCTGGCAGCAGCCGGCGGCCATCATCTCCTCCTCGTCGGACCACCGGGATGCGGAAAAACGCGCCTGGCACAGCAACTCGCCCACGTTCTGCCACCACTGGATCACGAGGATGCCCTCACGATCACGCGCATCCATTCGGTGGCAGGGGTTTTACCGAAACAGGTCGTATTGCAAAGCCAACGTCCATTCCGTGCCCCACACCACCGTTGTACTGCGGCCTCTCTTTTAGGGGGTGGGGTCACGCCAAAGCCGGGAGAAATCAGCCTTGCCCATGCCGGCGTGCTGTTCCTCGATGAACTCGGGGAATTCCCGAGAGCCGTTCTGGACCAGCTCAGACAACCACTGGAGCAAGGTGTGGTGCGAATCAGTCGTACCCGCTTCAAAACGGAGTTTCCCTGTGCGGTCACCTTGGTCGCCGCCACTAATCCCTGCCCCTGCGGTTGGCATGGTGATGAACAACACGGCTGCCGTTGCACCCTCAGCCAACGACGGCGTTACTGGCAACGGTTGTCTGGTCCTTTGCTGGATCGTATTGATCTACAACTGCGAATGGAACGCCGCTCTGCCGCAGCAATAAGACGCAAGTTCCGCCAGCAAAAACAGACAACCCAACCATTCAATCCATGGTTGAAACCATGCATCATTCAACAGGCACGCCAGCGAATGGAGCAGCGCAATCCACAAGGTTGCTTAAACCGCAATCTATCTGCCAATGATCTCAATCAGCTCGGCTCTTTTCAGCCGGACGCTCTCAACTTGTGGGAACAAGTTGTCGCACGTCGCGCATTATCTACCCGCAGTGGTTTGCAATTACTGCGGGTATCTCGCACGATCGCTGATTTACATCAATCGCCTTCAGTCACATCCGAAGCAATTGCGGAAGCAAGCTGCTTCCGCTGCTCAGAGCACATCATGGCTGCAACTGCAGGCTGAGCTCAATCTCGAACATGCTTCTCAGGAATATCCTGATAAGGCTGTGGTCCGATCGGTGGAGGCTGCAGGTGACGATCATGAAAAGAGCCCAAGGCATGCTCCATGGCCTCACCAAGCCAATGGAACCAGTGAAGAACCGTTGCTTTCATCAGCGCCTCAAGGAACTGATTTCATTGTGATAACCATGAAACTCACAGGCAACAGGTGTTTTAACCGGTTTTCTATGCCCTTCCAGCCGTCATTCGTCCCATTCGTCCCAATCCCAGCCCTGATTATCCGAAGAATCAGCCACAGCGTCATAAGAGCTTGTGCGATCAACTTGAGCAGATGAAGGCTTGCGCAACAGCAACGTGCTTGATCTTGTTTTGGTCGAATTGCTAGCTGGCAATAAGTCTGATTTCGGGGTATCGATCACCGGCACAGGAGCCTCTTCTGCTGAGGGAGATTCACTTTCAACCACCGAAGAATCACGATAGATGTAAATATGGCCCAACTGTTTCTTGCCATAAGCACGTCGCATCAACTTCCAACCAGGTTCAAAATTAAATTGAACAAATCCCCTTCCACTCCCGCCTGAGCGAGCCACAACAAAGCTTGGTCTCGATTGATTCCTCGTTGGTGCTGCAAGCAGCTCAATATCACTAGCCGTTTTTACAACGGACAAGCGATAACGCGTACCAAGATCATCTCCGCCGATACGCAAAGAGTAACCATTACCATCGATATAACGATTGCAAATTCCCGTAAAATCGAATGTTGACAAAAGAGGGTCAACAATCGCAGGAGAATTACCACTTACTGCATAACAAGGTCGTTTGCTGCTGCGCTGTTCGTAAATGTTGAGCTGCGAGCGTTCTCCATTACCAATCGGAGCGGAAACGAGAATGAAATTGGCCTCATCCACTGGCACTGCAGTAAACAATGACCCCTGAGCCAGTGCCGCTGGCGATCCGGCCATCGCGCTGATGACCGTCAGGCCGGCAGCGGCTGGAAGGAAACGTGGGAACACAGTTGAGGACTGAACTGCACGGATCGTAAAAGTCATATCCATCTAAAACATGTCTGATCAGGCCGGTTTGTTAAGGCGAATCGCTACAAGAAGTGTCCCGACGGTGCCAGGTGCAGCAAGAGCAAGAATCCAGCTCGTCGTCGTGACGCCTAGATCGGGATCGCCATAAGCGAGCTCAAACACACAACCGGTGCTGGCAATCCCTAGGACGCAGGCAAGTGCCAAGAACAAACCGGCCAGTGGTTTCATCGGCATCGGATCAAGACACAGACTGAACGTATTGAGGCTGATAACCGTGCTCCTTCAACTCCTTCTGAAGTCCGGCTTCATCGGTAACACGATCAACAAAGAGCACTCCTTTGAGATGATCCATTTCGTGCTGAATGCAGCGAGCCATCAACCCGTCAGCCTTCATCTTCTTGGGACGCCCCATCTCATCTCGATAACTGAGCTCAATCGCTGAGGGGCGAATGACGTCGAGGTAAACGCCTGGAATACTCAAACAACCCTCTTCATAGGTCTCTAATCCTGCGCTTGCCAGCGTGATCTCTGGATTGATCAGAACGAGTGGTGGTGTTGTGGAATTTTCGAGGTCGAGATCGATCACCAACAACTGCTGATGAACACCAACTTGAGGAGCAGCAAGACCAATCCCCTTTGCGGTATACATGCTTCGCAGCATGTCACGAGCCAGATCTCTCACCTGTTCATTCACCTTGCCAATCCTGCGCGCCGGCTGCCGTAAGACATCGTCTCCAAGGGTGCGAATGTCAAGTGGAGACGTCTCTAAAGGCTCCTTCGGCACAAGCATGATGTCCCTGGCCTTGTCGGCCGCACGAGCCAGCTGAGCAAAGCTTCCAGCCAAGAGACACCAAAACAAGAGACAGCCATGTTAAGCGGCTTTGCCACAACTCTCGCGTTGCTGTGATAGCCCAACATCCGCTCGCTAGTCAGCTCGCCGTCGGCAAACATCCCGGCCTGAAGGAACCTCGACTGCTTGCAGGACTCGATGGTCAGAACTGGGTGGTTTGGCTCGAGCAACGCCCCCAAGAGAACGGCCGAACCACGGCACTGATTCGTCGTTTTGATAGTCCTGCAGACACGACAGAGGAGCTGACGTCAGCACCAAACAATCTGCGCAGTCGTGTGCACGATTACGGCGGTGGTGTTTTGGCGACGGCGGTTCTTGGGGACCGATTAATTCTGGTTTGGGTCGAGGACGGGGATCACTGCCTCTGGCGACAGGATTGGTGGTTGCCCCATGCCTCGAACGACACCCCGACAGCCCTGCATCAACCACTGCGGCTCACAGCACCTGGCCCAGGTCACCTGGCCGATGGGCTGTTAGATCCAAAACGGCATCGCTGGATCGGAGTACGCGAGATCGATGGTCGCGATCAGCTGGTGAGCACAGGTCTAGATGGCCTGAATCAGCAGCCCACCGTTCTGCACCAACCCTCAGACTTCTGCGGTTATGCCTGCCTGAGTCCGGACGGGGATCAACTGGCCTGGGTGGAATGGCAACAGCCAGCGATGCCCTGGGATTCCAGCCAGTTGTGGTGGGCTCCAATCACGCCGGACGGCAGCTTGGGGAGCACACGTCAGCTGGCCGGTGGTCGCGGCATCTCAGTGTTCCAGCCCCAGTGGCTGCCATCGGGTGACTTGATGGTTGCGGAAGACAGCAGCGGCTGGTGGAACCTCATGATCGGGACTCCCTCCGCAAATCCCGACACTTCTGCCTGGCGTCACCCTTGGCCAATGCAGGCGGAAACCGCCATGCCCCAATGGATCTACGGGATGAGCACCAGCGCATGGGATGGCGAACGGGTGCTGGCCGCCGTGTGCCAAGAGGGCTGCTGGCGCCTTGATCGTTTGGGATTGGATGGCAGCGTCGAGACGCTGAGCCAACCATTCGACGATTTGGCTGGGCTCAGCGCCCTGAATGGTGAAGCGATCGTCGTGGCCAGTAACAGCACCACCGCGGCAGGGCTGCTTGAGCTGAAGCTCAACTCGGCCATGCCATCCAGCTGGTGCCATCAAACCGCCAGACCTGCCGTGTTGTCAGAAGACGCGATCAGCGTGGCGAAACCCCTTTGGTTCTCCGGTCATGCTGGGCGACCAACCCATGCCTGGTATTACCCACCAAGCCATGGCCGCTCTGACGCAGCTCCCTTGCTGGTTAAAAGTCACAGCGGACCGACCGCGATGGCCCGTCGCGGCCTCAACCTCTCGATCCAGTACTGGACATCACGAGGCTGGGGGGTCGTGGATGTGAACTACGGAGGATCAACAGGATTCGGCAGGGCTTATCGAGAGCGATTGCAAGGTGGCTGGGGGGTGGTGGACGTCGAGGACTGCGCCGCGGCAGCCCGTGCTCTGATCGATGCCGGACAAGCCCATCCGGAGCAAATCGCGATCGAAGGAGGAAGCGCCGGAGGCTTCACAACTCTGGCCTGCCTTTGTTTTACCGATGTGTTCCGCGTCGGAGCCTGCCGTTACGCGGTCTGCGATCTCATGGCGATGGCGACAGAGACACACCGGTTCGAAGCCCGCTATCTCGATGGCCTCGTCGGTCGATGGCCGGAGGAACGGTCTCGCTATGAAGCGCGGTCACCACTGCTTCATGCCGAAAAAATCAGCTGCCCAGTGCTCTTTTTCCAAGGCATGAAAGATCGTGTGGTCCCACCAGAGCAGACGGAACGGATGGCCTCAGCCCTGCGATCCAATGCCTTGCCTGTGGAGGTGTGCCTGTTTGAAGAGGAAGGCCATGGATTTCGCAGTAGCGAGGTACAGATCCAAGTGCTGGAACAAACAGAAGCGTTTTTCCGACATCATCTCGGGCTGGCTTGATCAGACCGAGCTAAAACCAGCCTTGGGAGATCAAGAGCAAAACAATGAAGCTGTTTGACGTCTTAGTGGCTTTTACAGCTTTAAGCCTCTTGGTCCTCGTCGGCATGGCTCTGCGACAACGGGTGCGTTGGCTGCGACAACTCGGAATTCCCGAAGCGCTCCTGGCCGGCCTGATCGGACTTCTGATCGGTCCATTTGGACCATGGCAACTTTTTCCAGATGACGTTTACAAGGTTTGGAGTCAAACGCCAGGTGTGCTTATTTCCTTGGTGTTCGCCACCCTATTTATCGGGCAACGCCTACCAGGGCCAGGCTTGATCTGGCAACGGGCGGCAGGACAGACCGCTTTTGGATTGGTGCTGGGCCTGGGGCAATACCTGGTTGGCAGCCTGATGGTTCTGATCGTGTTGCAACCCCTGTTCGGCACCAATCCCTTGATGGCTTGTCTGATTGAAGTGGGCTTTGAGGGCGGTCATGGCACGGCTGCCGGCATGGGCGCAACGTTCTCAGACCTTGGCCTGCCATCCGGGGAGGCTCTTGGTCTGGCCATGGCCACCGTTGGAGTTCTGGCTGCAGTGGTCATCGGCAGCACGCTGGTGGTGATCGGACGTGGCCAGCGATGGCTCGCACAAAAAGAACGACTTCGCCAAGGCTCAGACGGCCCGGCCCAACGGCTGCAACGGATGGCAGAACAAGATCCCTTTTCGGCTGAGGAACGCCTCGCGATCGAACAAGCTGCTGGCACTAGCGATCAAGACGCCAATAGGTCCATGACCATCGACGCCCTGACGGTGAACGTGGCGCTGGCCGGTGGCGCAGTCGGCCTTGGCATTTTGATGAAAGCAGGCCTCACGGCTTTAGGGAACAGTCTTGGTGGACCAGAGACAGCTCGGCTCCTCGATGCCATTCCGGTTTTTCCGCTAGCGATGGTCGGAGGTTTGCTGGTTCAGTTGTCTCTGCAATGGAGTCAGCAAACCAACCTGGTGTCAGCGGTAGCGCAGGCCAGCATTGGCTCACTCGCCATGGACCTACTGATCACCGCAGCAATGGCCAGTTTGAACTTGCCTCTGTTGGAAGAGAACTGGCTGCCGTTTACCGCTCTTGCACTCGTAGGGCTGGTTTGGAACGTGAGCGCATTTTTGCTTGTGGCACCCAAAATCTTCCGCGACCACTGGTTTGAACGCGCCATTGCGGACTTTGGCCAAGGCACGGGGGTCACGGCAACGGGCTTGCTGCTGCTGCGCATGGCTGACCCACTTGGCCGCAGTCGAGCCATGGAAGGCTTCTCGTTTAAGCAACTGGTGTTCGAGCCGTTTCTGGGAGGCGGGCTGATTACCGCTCTGGCACCGCTGGCGCTCATGAGCTGGGGGCTTCCCATGTTCAGTGGTGTGGCCTTGGCACTGACGCTCTCAGCGATCGGATTCGGTCTTCTGCTGGGCCGCAAAATTCAGCCCAGCTAACCCGACAACTCCATGGCGCCGTTACCTCAATCAACTATGGGCCCGCAGAAACGTCACCGTGGAGGAAAGCTCCTCAACAAATCCGTCAATTTCTTCAAACGTGGAGATAAACCCAAGGCTGGCCCGAGCCGATGCCGTCACGCCATAAAGCCGATGTAAGGGCTGACAGCAATGGTGACCGCTCCGAATACAAATTCCAGATGCATCCATTAAGGCGGCGATGTCATTGGCATGAACACCATCGACGAGGAAGGTCGCTAAGGCGCCCCGATCCGGTTGTTGCTCTGGGGTTGGTCCCAGAATCCGCAAACCTTCGATCACCTGAAGGCGATCAAAGAGGTAATGAGTGAGTTGTGATTCCCACGCCTGAATCGCATTCAAATCGACACTTTGTAGATAGTTCAAAGCAGCTCCCATCCCAATCGCTTCACCAATTGCAGGCGTTCCGGCCTCAAATTTGTGAGGTAGTTCAGCCCATGTGCTGTGATCCAAAAAAACATTTTCGATCATTTCGCCACCGCCGAGAAAAGGTGGCATGTCTTCCAGCAACCTTTGCCGGCCCCATAAAAAACCGATGCCTGTTGGGCCGCACAGCTTGTGGGACGAACCAACCAGAAAATCAGCATCGAGACCAGCAACATCAACCGACTGATGCGCCAAGCTCTGACAAGCATCAACCAAAACCAACGCACCCACTGAGTGAGCGGCGGGGATCAACTGTTCGAGGGGGTTACAACAACCCAAGGTATTACTGATGTGAACCAGACTGAATAAACGCGTGCGATCGGAGAGTTTGGCGTGGAAATCATCCAGATCCAGTTCACCTGTTTCGGTAATTCCAACGTGTCGTAAAACACAACCGGTGCGTTGAGATAACAACTGCCAAGGCACCAGATTGCTGTGATGCTCCATCACTGTCAGTAGAACCTCGTCGCCTTCGTGCAAGTTGGCGTCCCCCCAAGTTCTGGCCACCAAATTGATCGCTTCACTGGCGTTGCGCGTGAACACGATTTCGCGGGCGCTTTGGGCACGAATGAAGCGAGCCGTGATCGTGCGAGCCATTTCAAACGCTTCAGTGGCCCGCACGCTCAACTGATGAGCACCGCGATGAACATTGGCGTTATCGCAGGCGTAGTAATGGTGCAAAGCGTCCAACACCGCATTGGGCTTCTGACTGGTCGCTGCATGATCGAGATAAATCAGTGGGCGATCATCAGCAGATCGTTGCTCAAGAATTGGAAAATCAGAACGATATTGAGAGGCAAGCGATCCAAGATCACGACCAATTTGAGGCAAGCCAGTTGTTGTACGCATCATCTGCTCAACCCCTGCATCACACGATTGAGTGGCTGCCAACGATCAGCCAACCCTGGCAGTTGATTGATGACATCCAAACAAGCTCCACGCAACAGCAAGGCAGCCGCGTCGGTTGCGGAAATGCCACGACTGCGGAGATAAAAGAGTTCGTCTTCCTGCAGCTGACTCACCGTTGCACCATGGGCGCAACGAACATCATCGGCCACGATTTCTAGTTCAGGCTTGGTGTCCACCCGAGCCCGCTCAGATAGCAGCAAGTTTCGGCTGAGCTGAGCAGCATTGGTGCGCTGCGCCTGACGTGGAACCTGAATCGCGCCGTTGAAAATCACATGGGAGCGACCAGCAGCGAGACATTTCTGCATCTGATCCAGCTCCCCCTCAGGTCCGTCAAAGCGGACGGAGCTATGCGTCGCCAACTGCTGCTCACCATCCGTGACGGCCAAGCCTTGAAGCTTGGTCAAGGCCTGGCCATCCACCTGCAGCACCCGCGGCTCAATCCGCCCCAAAGACCATCCCTGCACCACCGACGTGAGTTGATAGGAACTGCGAGGTTCCTGCTCCACAGCAAGATGAGCCAGAAACGAGGGCTCACCATCCGCAGCGGCCAACAATCCGTGACGCAACTGTGCTTCCTGGCCTAAATGGACCTCCAAGACATGGCTCTGGGCCGAAGCGCCCTCGGACAAACACACCTGTAGGAGCTCCAGCGTGGCCTTCTCCTCCACAAGCAGAAGCACACGTGTCGATGTGAGCCCGGCCCCACCTGCCATCACAAGCTCCAAAGGAGGTGCCTCACCACGCACCCGCAAAGCCAGCACGTGCTGGCTGGACGCATGATTCAATTCGACCGGCCAGGCCTCAGCGCAACCGCATCGATCCAGGGTGTGACCCAGGGCTTGCTGGAGCTCCGCTGTTGGCAATGGGCTTAGGCCATTGGGCAGGCTGACACCGTCAAGAGGGTCATGAACACCGTTAAGCACTAAACGCAGTCCCGCATCTGGAGCCAAGGGCAAAGGGATGTCAGAAGGTGCTTTGGCCAGAGGCAATCGCGCCAGCGTCTCGAGCCGTTTCAAATTGGTCAGGCGCCAATCCTCTTGGCCCCGATTGGGCAGGCCAAGACGTTCCAACGCTTGGCGCCCTCTTTGCTGCACCGGAGCGAGTGGAGCCATGGTTGAACCCGTCATGGTCAAGCCACCCCCTGAACAGCCAATTCTTGATCAACCCAGTCGTATCCGGTTTGCTCCAGCTCTTGTGCCAACTCGCGACCACCGGTGCGAAGAATGCGACCTGCCGCCATGACATGGACGAAATCCGGAGTGATCTCATCCAACAGTCGCTGGTAATGGGTAATTAAAACGGTGGCATTGTGATCACCAGCCAGCTGATTCACACCAGCTGCGACAACACGAAGCGCATCGATATCTAGCCCTGAATCCGTTTCATCAAGAATCGCCATCACAGGCTCAAGAAGAGCCATTTGAAGAATTTCATTGCGCTTTTTCTCACCACCGGAAAAACCTTCATTAACACTGCGCTCAAGGAAAGCAGGATCCATTTGGACCACTTTCAGGCGCTCCCGAACATGATCTTCAAACTCAAAGGTGTCCAATTCCTCCTGCCCCTGAGCCACACGACGCGTATTGGTCGCCACGCGCAAGAACTCAAGATTGCTGACTCCTGGAATCTCCACCGGATATTGAAAACCGAGAAAAACTCCCAATCGAGCCCTCTGCTCAGGCTCAAGTTCAAGCAAGTCGTCCCCTCGATATCGCACAGAGCCACCAGTCACCCGATAGGCCGGATGCCCAGCCAGCACTTTGGACAGAGTGCTCTTGCCGCTGCCGTTGCGTCCCATCACGGCATGTACCTCACCGGCACGCACTTGCAGGTTCACACCTTTAAGGATCGGCTGATCCTCCACAGCGGCGTGTAGATCAGTGATATCAAGAAGCAGCTCAGCGTCGGGACGAATCACGTCAGGGAAAGGAGAGGGGTTCGGAACGGGAATAAAGAGGGGATCAGCCGACGGATCCCTCGAGCTTGAGCGCTAGCAATTTGTCAGCTTCAGCAGCAAACTCCATGGGCAACTGATTAAACACGTCTCGACAAAAACCACTCACCATCATCGAAACCGCTTCTTCGAAACCGATTCCACGGCTTTGCAAATAAAACAACTGATCTTCAGATATTCGGCAGGTACTGGCCTCATGCTCGATCGCTGCCTGCGGCTGTTGAGATCGGATATAGGGGTATGTATTGGCCGCCGCCTGATCACCAATCAACATCGAGTCACACTGACTGTAATTTCGCGCACCCTTTGCCAAAGATCCCATTTGAACCAATCCCCGATAACTATTACTGGAAGAGCCAGCACTGATGCCCTTACTCACAATCGTGGAACGAGTTCGCGGGCCCAGATGGACCATCTTTGTGCCGGTGTCCGCCTGCTGGCGATTGTTAGTGAGAGCAACGGAATAAAACTCACCAACGGAATCAGCCCCCTGCAAAACACAACTGGGATATTTCCAAGTAATCGCTGAACCAGTTTCCACTTGAGTCCAACTAATGCGACTACGCGCCCCACGACATTGGCCACGCTTTGTCACAAAGTTATAAATGCCACCTTTACCATTTTCGTCACCGGCATACCAATTCTGAACAGTGGAGTATTTAATCGAGGCATCATCTAACGCCACCAATTCAACAACCG
>MDSW01146647.1_pt1 | contig 32623 bp, 18 predicted proteins | sample 811171 | NCBI WGS metagenome assembly MDSW01 (sample SAMN05326641, study PRJNA326480) | marine metagenome | isolation source: seawater | place: Atlantic Ocean: North West | collected 2012 | reverse complement strand
TAAACCCTAAACCCTAAACCCTAAACCCTAAACCCTAAACCCTAAACCCTAAACCCTAAACCCTAAACCCTAAACCCTGGGAGTGTTCGGCGAAGCGCGAGGGCAGCTCGGGTAGAAAGTAGACTAGGACTACTTTCGAAAGTAGTCTACGAAAGTACGAAATTTCGTACAAAGTAATCGAGCACCGGTGCCCGAGGAGTGTTGAAGGGTTGTGCGGAGGATTCAGATCATACTGGCATGCTTCGCCTTGCGTTTCGTCATTCCCGTCCATCCCCCGCGCGCCCTCGAAGCGCCTCGTCGAGCGCTTTCCCCAGCCGCTCCACCTCGTCGACGGTGTTATAATGCGCCAGGCTGATTCGCACGACGCCCTCGGTTGGGTTCACCCCGAGGTCCTCCAGCAGCCGCACCGCGTACACGTGCCCGTGGCGCGCCGCAATTTTCCACGCGCGACACGCGGCGACCACCTCCTCCACGTCACGCGACGCCGCCCTCGCCGTCGGCGTGAACGCCGCCGTCGGCACGCGCGCGGATTGATCCGCCGTCCGCGGGCCGTGAATTTCGATCAGGCCCTCGTCCTCGAGCGCGCGCAAAATCGCCATGAGCCTCGCCTGGGGCTCCCGTTCGAGCGCCGCGATGCGCTCGAACGCGACGACGACGTCCTCGCGCGTCGGCGGAGGCTCGTGAAACGCCATCTGCTCATGGTCTCCTGAGGCCCCGCTCAAAACGCGCATGTACGTCCCCATCCCGACGAGTCCCGCGCAGGTTTCGTGCGGAACCCCCCCGAGCTCGAACTTGTACGCGTGCGCTTTCGGATCGACGAAGTAATGGTTGGGCCCGTCGTCGCGAATCGCGCGGAACGCGTCGCGAGTGCCGAAGAGCGCGCCGCAATGCGGCCCGAAGACTTTGTACGGCGAGAAAACGCAGAAGTCAACGCCCCAATCGGAGACGGACATGAGCTTGTGCGGTGCGTACGCGACGCAGTCCAAGACGACGCGACAGGAGGGGTGCGCTCGTTCACGCGCGATGGCGACAATCTCGCGCGCGTCGACGACGCCGCCAAGCACGTTGGACACGTGACACGCGGCGATGATCTTCGTGCGAGAGGTGACGACGTCGCGTAAGCGATCCAGCGCGAGAGATTTCCGTCCGTCCCCGTCCTCCCACCCGGCCCACGTCGCGTCGGCGTCGTTCCACCACACGACCTTCGCCCCGGCGCGCCGGGCCAATCTCGTCCAGGGGGAAGCGTTCGCTTCGTGTGACGCTCGCTGAATGACGATCTCGTCCGACGCCTCGACGCATCCGTCGAAGGCGCGCGCGAGGTTCGCGAGGAGCTGCGTCGTCGACGGCCCGATTGCGACGTCGCCATCGCCCGCTCGGACGCCCATGACGGCGCGGACGACGGCGTGGGCGGCGTCGGCGCTCGCGTCTGCGCGATTCGAGTGAGGGTACCCCGCCCCGTACTGTGCGAAGGCGCCGACCATGCGCGCGCGGACGGCGTCCACGACGAAGCGGGGGACCTGCGTCCCGCCCGCGTTCTCGAAGAAGGCATATCCGAGCGAGTAGCTAGGGTCGGAGACGGCGGGAAAGAGGGCGCGAATGCGCGGGAGGGAAAGCGGTGGAGAGCGGGCCTGAACGGCAGATGACGACGGTGGGGGCGTCTCCGCAGCTGAAACGTTGGAAACGGACGCACCGCGAAGAGAGCAGTACGCGCGCGCGGGGTTTTCGCTCTCGGCGGGGTGCGTCGCCGCGAGCGCGCGCGCGTCGTCGACCGCCATGGCGAAGTCGGCGCGTGGAGCTCTCAAGCCGCGGGGACGCGACCGTCTCGCCCGGGCTTTCGCCGAGCGCGTGCGTACCACCGCACGTCTCAACGCGTTTGGCGCGAAAACGCGTGCCACGTGGGAAAATCTCGAGTCGATATTTTTTTCCCGCGAAAATTGGATCTCCCGAAGACGAGCCGCGTCTTCTCGGCCCATTCGAACTTGCGCACTAACGCCTCGGCCCGCGCGGTCGAAGCCCCCCGCATCTCGCAGAGCTCTGTTCAGCAGTGATGCTCTCGTCACCGTCCATCGTCGGACTCCTCGCCTCGCGCGCGGTCGCCCGCAGCGCCGGCGCGTCCGCGGCTCATCGAAACGTCGGCCGAAAAAGCGCGGCCTGCGGCGCACGCGTCGAGCTCCGCCGCGTGTTCCCTCGACGTCATCTCCGCCGCACGTCATGCTTCGCGTCCTCCGCGCCTGCGCGAGCGGCATCCGCGTCCAAGAAGCCAGGCGTCAAGCTCGACATCCTCTGTCGCGACGCGCCCGGCGTCCTCCAGGTCCGGCCTGCCCCTTCGCGACATCTTGTTTTCAGTTCTGCGACGTAGAGTTTCTTTCCGAGGCGTTCGCTTGGACGCGTCGAACCGCGAACCGAAAGTTAAATTTTCCCTCGAAATACCCCGATGACCGACGCCCTCGTCCTCCCCCGACCTCCATGAGCGCAGAAAATATCCACGACGGTCGTGTCTGCGGGCTACAACATCGGCACGATCACGGCCGTGCCGTGCGCGAACGATCCGACCCTCGGCCACGTGACGCTCGCGCTGGAGGATGCGCTCGAGCCGGCGACGGCGCGTGCGAACAATGTCGTTCCCGCGCGTGAGCTCGTATCCGACCCGGACCCCACGCGGTTCGCCGAGTTCCGCAGGGCCATCTCCGCGCTCCCTGACGTCGTCGAGGTGACCGATGTCGACGTGGACCTCGGGCCGTCGCCGGTGCCGGCGACGGTTGCCGAAAGAAGCCCCAACACGGGCGGCGGCGACACCGGCCTGCTCTACCTCGTGCACGAGTTCGCGTCCGCGCCGACGTGGCGACTCGCATCAGCGTTCGACGGGCTCCCTTTGGACCCGTACATCGAAGGCATCGGCGCCGGTCGGTTCCGCGCGTACTCGAAGTACGCGTATTTCTTCCCAGGCGCGAACGCTCGCGCGGAGGCGGACGCGGCGAGAGCCACCGTGAAAGAATCGGACGCGGCGTTTTACAACCCGGACGCCGAAGACGGGGTGGACTCGAACGGCGTCCTCGTCGAAGTCCCTGACCCAGCGTTCAACCCGCCGTCAGGGTACACGTTTGAAGGGCGCGAAGACGGCCAAACGGAGGTCACGAAAGATCGGCGGTTCGTCCGCGTCCCGCCCGCGATTCACCGGCGCCCGGAGTTTGCGGAGATGATCGCCCGTTTTACGTCGTACGCGCGACTCGATCAAAGGTACGCGTCGAGATCTTCGCTGACCGTGGGCGTGCACGTCATCCGCATCAAGGCGGACGCGTCCGACCCCGGCTTGCGCGGTCAGGTGGTGCCGGAGGGGATGCACCAGGATGGGTTCGAGTACATCGGCCTCATTTCACCGTCGCGGGTGAACGTCGCGGGCGACTGGCAAACGTACGTCTACGTCGGAGGGGCGAACGGCGAGAGGCCAAGCCCCACGACGCGACCGATATTTCAAAACCCGGTCGAGCCAGGGTGCATGCTTTTCCTCGACGACAGGCGCATGTGGCACGACGCAGACGACCTGCGCCAGGAGGATCCGGCGAAGGGGCCTGGGTGGCGGGATTTCGTCGTCATCACGCTCGCCGCAGAGGATAACGGCGGCGAGGCGAGAAACGGGTCATGAGCCTCGAGGTGAAGACGACGATGACGAAACGCGGACGCGCGCGAAGCGGACGGATGTTGATGATTGAGTGACAGGCGCTACATTAATCTCTAAAAAATTCAGCACCGCCGGCAAAATATGCTTGCTCGTTTATGTACCCTCGGCAACGGTCATGGGCCGATATCAAGATATCCTCATTCCAAGGGCATCCGTTCTGATGCGCCCACCGCAGCACCTCCAGGTGGCCTTCCGAAGCCGCGAAGTTACACGTTCCCGAATCCCATGGGCACCCGTTCTCATGCGCCCACTGCAGCACCTCGAGGTGGCCTTCCCCCGCCGCCCAGGTGCACGTCCCCCCGTCCCACGGGCACCCGTTCTGACGCGCCCACTGCAGCACCTCCAGGTGCCCATTCATCGCCGCTAACCGGCACGTCTCCTTGTCCCACGGACACCCGTTCGCACGCGCCCACTTCAGCACCTCCAGGTGTCCTCCCGTCGCCGCGCTCGCGCACGTCTGCTCGCTCCACGGGCACCCGTTCTGACACGCCCACTGAAGCACCTCAAGGTGCCCTTCCCTCGCCGCACCCCAGCACGTCCTCTCGCACCACGGGCACCCGTTCTCATGCGCCCACTGCAACACCTCGAGGTGGCGTCCCTCCGCCGCGTACGCGCAAGTGTGCCTGTCCCACTCGCACCCGTTCTCACGCGCCCACTGCAGCACCTCCAGGTGTCCTCCCTGCGCTGCTAACGCGCACGTCCACTCGTCCCACGGGCACCCGTTCTGATGCGCCCACTGAAGCACCTCCAGGTGGCCTCCATACGCCGCGGAAGAGCATGTTTCACTGTCCCAAGGGCACCCGTTGGCGCGTAGGCACGTCAGGCTCTCGATCTTGCCTCGCGCGGCGGCCAAGTAAGAGAGTTGCAAGCCATCGTTGCCCCAGCTCAGGCCCTTCGCGGCGACCAGCTGAATCAGCCACTCCAGCGCCTCGACATCCCCCTCCATCACCGCGATGGCGAGCGGATGCAACCCCCGCGACCTCAAACGCTCGAGTTCCGACGGCGTCAACACGTGATTATCCAAATTATCCTCCGTGAGGACCGCGCGCGTGCACGGCACGCGCCCCACCGCCTCACGGCACGTCCGCCCCGCCATCGCGAAGGTGGTCTGGAACCATCCGAGCTTTTGAACCACGGCGTCGAGGATCTCGGGGGGGAGGTTGCCGAGGAAGGGCCCGAGGGCGTGGTCGTCGTCGGGGAACTTGGCGCGGATGGAGGCATCCATCGTCGACACGCGCGCCGCGGCCCGGGCGGCGGCGCGCGGCGAGGGGCGCGTCGGGCGGCGCGCGCGGGGCGGGTGTGGCAGTACGACCAAAATTCGCGCCGCAGATTGTGACATGACTCTTTTGACATCACTTTTCTTTTTGTCCCGAACCTCCCCTTCTCAACGCACGCGTCGCGTCGTTTGTCGTTTCGTCTCCGAACGGTTCTCGTTCGCGCGGCGGCGAGCTCTCTTTCCGCGTCCGAGTGCTCAGCGTCGACCGCGCGACAATCCTTTGTATGATACGTCCTCCTCAATCAATCACTTGCGCGCCCGGGTGGACCTGCGGGTTCCCGCTGGCGGCTCAGGCGCCGCCGCCGCGCGACGGCCGCGCTTGGGCGCGCTCGCCTCCTCCTCGTCAGCCGTCTCTTCCGCCTTCGCCGCGCGACCGCGCTTCGCCGGCGCGGGTTTGCGCTCCTCCTTGCACGACTTGCAGAACCAATCGCCCGCGGGAACCTTCCGGAGCTTGGGCTTCAAGCACCCGAGGTGGAACGCGCCGTCGCAACCGTCGCACAGAATCGCGTCGCGGTCATCCTCGCAACCGCAAACCTTGCACGTCGGCTCGGCGGACGCGGGCGCGTCGGGCTCCTCCGCCGAGACGGCGTCCTTCGCGTGCGCTGCCGCCGCGGCTTCGAGCGCGGCGATCTTCGCCTCGAGCGTGGCCGACTTGGCCTTCTCCGCCTCGGCGATCGCCTTCGCTTCCTTCGCCGCCTCGAGCGCCTCCGCCGCCTTGGCCTCCGCCGCCGCCGTGGCAGCCTCCGCTTTCGCCGCCGTCGCGGCGGACTCCGCCGCCGCGCCGGCGGCTTCGGCAACCTCCGCCGCCGCGAGCGCCGCCGCCTCCGTCGCCGTCTCCGTCTGCGACGTCGCGGAGAGGAGCATCTTCTCGTACTTGGCCACCACCTGGCGCTCGCGGAGGAGCGCGGCGCGCGTGGCGCGAAGCGCGCGGTGAAGCTGGGCGACGCGCCCGGAGAGTCCGCCCCGCGCGAGCGGCGCTCCGGCGGAACCCCCGCGCGCCTTGATGATCTCCGTCTCCGGCGACGTTTGCGCCGCCGGGGAGGCTTTCGACGCCGGCGTGGCGGTGGTGATTTCGTTCACGGCAGCCTCGACGACGTCCGCGACCACGTTCGACTCGGCGAGGTTCGCGTTCAACCACGCCGCCACCTTCTCGGGCGTCGCCGCGGGCGCCGCCTCGAGCGCCGCCTCAATCTCCTCCGCCGCCTCGACGTCGGCGACGCCCTCGGCGACGAGCGCCGCCTCCGACGCGAACGCCTCGTCGAAATCGAACGGCTCGGCGGGGGCGGGTTCCTCCTCATCGGCGGCGACCGCCTCGTCGTCCTCTTCCTCCTCTTCGTCCTCGTCGTCTTCGACCGCCTTGGAGGCGGCGGCGCCGGCGAGCGCGGCGGCTTCCGCCGCCTCGTCAGCCGCCGCCTGCTCGGCGCTCGCGACAATCTCCGCCGCGCCTTCAATCTCCTCCTCGACGGTGACGTTCACCGCGTGGAAAGCCTCCTCCTCGACGGTGACGTTCACCGCCGCCTCGTTCACTTCCTCCTCGGCGAGAATGCGCGAGACGGCGCTGAGCTTGGCGTGACCCCCGGGGGTCTGCGCGAGGCTGCTGAGGCCGGCGGCGAGAGCGGCGGCGGCGCGCTTCGCCGCCGACCCGGATCCCGCGAAAGTCACCTCGGGGGCGCCCGCGGCGGGGGTGTTCGCCGGGGCGGCGGGGCGCGCGACCGATCCGGGGGTCGACGCCGCGACGGACGAGCGACGCGTGACGCGGCCCGACGAGCGTCGGCTCGCGGGGGTGGTGGACCTGGGAGTGGATCCACCCGGGGTCGAGGATCCTCCGGGGGTCGTCTTCGCCGCCGATTTGATCGTCGAGAGCCTTCCCTGGACGATTCCCGCCGAGGGGCTCGCCTTGCACGCGGGCGAGTAGTGCGGGATCGGGCCGGTGTTCCCGACGTCGCCGAGGCGGAAGACGGGAATGTCGTCCGCGGAGTCGCCGAGGGTCGATTCGTCGCCCATGGTCATGTCCTCGTCCTCGGTGCGCGCGATGGACGAGGGCGGGGCGCCGTCCGTGCGGCCGCTGCCGAGGATGCCCTCCTCGACGACGGTGACGTTCGTCGGCTCGGCGGCGTCCTCCTCGGATTCCTCCTCCGTCACCTCTTCCTCCGCGACGGCCATCTCGGCGTCCTCCTCGTCCTCGTCCTCGTCCTCGTCGACGGACTCGCCGCGCGACGGCGGTGCGGGCGTGCCCTTGCGCTTCGCGAACTTGCTCCCGGACTTGCCCTCCGCGGGGGTGCCGGCGACGTCGTCCGTCACCTCGGCGCGGCCGATGGCAAAGGACACCGCGGTGCGCTTCGCCGACGCGCCCGATCCAATCGGTGAAGCCACGGCGACGCGCTTGCGCCCGGAGGAGGAGGCGCGCTTCTTCTTCCCGGTCGTGCCGGGGGACGCGACGGCGGCAGACGGCGCGGGGACGGGGGACGCGCCCGCGGCGATGGCGGAGAACTTGGGAATGGGGCCGGTGTGTCCGACGTCGCCGATGCGGTTGACGACCTCGGCGTCGGCGGCGGAGTCTTCCTCGTGCGTCTCGACGTCGCCGGCGTTGGAGTACCTCTTGTTCGGGGTGCGCTTGCGCTTCTCCAAGGAGATGTGCACGTTGGGGGCGATGCGTCCGCACACCTCCGGCTCGCCGTTGTGCGCGGGGATGAACCGCACCTGCTCCATGGCGTCGTCCGAGACGAACCGGAGGGACTTGCGCCGCGACACCGACCCCGGGGGCTGCGCGGCGATGCGCGCCTCGGGCGCCTTGAGAGAGGGGCGGGGAGACTTGGGGATCCCGCACGGAGAAGCGGGCGGCACGGAAGCTTCGACCGGCGGCGCTCCGTTCATCTCGGTGACCGCGTCTTTCGCCTCCTCCTCCATATCCTCCTCCATATCCTCCTCGGCGGTCTCCTCCTCCGCCATCATTTCCCCGGCGACGACGGCGTCGACGGCAGCGGCGACGATATCGCGCGCGGCGCGCGTGTGCGGCGTCGGTCCCGCGGGGGCGGGGGACTGCTTCGCGCTGCTCGCCTTCGGGGACTTCGCCATCGGCGCCGCGTTCTCCGCCTCCTCGGCGCGCACGAGGTTCTCGACCGCGGAGGCGACGAGCGCGCGGGACGCCTTCGTGTGCGGCGTGGGGCCAGTGGAGATCGGGGAAGCGGCCATCTGCTCGTCCTCAACCGCGTCTTCCTCGACGATCTGTGCGTCGGCCTCTGCGCGCACCAGGTTCTCGACCGCCGATGCGACGAGCGCGCGCGATGCCTTGGTGCACGGCGTGGCCGATTTAGGGGTCTGAGCCTTGGCTGGAGACTTCTGCGCGGGCGTCGCCGCCTTCTTCGCAGACTTCGCGGGAGACTTGGCCGGCGTCGTCGCCTTCGCGGGAGACTTGGCCGGCGTCGCCGCCTTCGCGGGGGACTTAGCGGGCGTCGCCGCCTTCGCGGGGGACTTCGCCGGCGTCGCCGCCTTCGCGGGGGACTTCGCCGGCGTCGCTGCCTTCGCGGGGGACTTCGCCGGCGTCGCCGCCTTCAAGGGAGACTTCGCCGGCGTCGTCGCCTTTGCGGGGGACTTCGCCGGCGTCGCCGCCTTCAAGGGGGACTTCGCCGGCGTCGCCTCCTTCGCGGGGGACTTCGCCGGCGCGGCCTCACCGTTGTTGCGCTCACCTAAGGGCGACCTCGGCTCGGCGATCGGGGCCGGGGATCCGAAGGACTTGACCGCGGCGATGACGTCGCCCTTCGGGGCGACGATCTGCACGAACTTGAAGACGAGTTTCTCATCCTCGCCCTGGGGGAAAACGACCTCGTCGCCATCCTTGAGCTCGGCGCCCGCCTCAGTGACGCGCTCATCGTTGAGAATCACCGGGTTGGTCTTGCTCATGTTCTTGAGGAGCACCTGCGATCGCGAAAAAAAGGCGGTCCTCGACGTCAGCACATCGTGGGAGGGGGGCGAGCACCGCTCACCGGTTTCGGGGGAATGAGGGTGACCCGGACCCGGGAGACGTACCGAGCCGCTCTTCTGCAGCGCGAGCGTGGCGTGGCGGCGGGAGATCGCGGCGTACTTAAGGTGCACATCGCACCCGTTTTGCCTGTGGGACATCGGATTCGACGGAGCGGGGGTGTCAGTCGTCGATGGAGGACGCCATCTTCGCTCGCGCGCGCGTTCGCGTTCCCCTCGACGCCGGGACGTTTTCAAGCACTTTCGGGCACCCACCTTCCGATGACGAGCTCCTTGTCGGCGACGTCGAACGAGCGGTCGACCTCGCCGCCGGCGCCGAGCTGAACCAGCTTTCCGACGACGCTGGACATTGCGCTTCTTTCCTTTCGCTGCGAACCACTTCGGTCGTGCGCACGGCGCAGCGGAATGGCGCGCGCTTCCCCCTCCCGCTCTCGTCACGTCTTCCGAGACGAAAAAGGGGGGGACGACAGCTGGGATTTGGAAACGCGTCTATGGGCAAACAGTCTGATCAAGGTCATTCAGAATCGACCGGGAACCGGGAAACGCATCGATCGCGAGCAGAGCGATATCCGTCAGGCGTTGTTGCCGAGATCCCCCGTTTGGTGCGTCTGATGAGATCTGGCGTCCCCTCGACCCACACGCGGGCGCGCGCGTTCAACATGCTCCTCACCGTGACGACCGACGATGACAAGATCGTCTCCGTGGACGTGGACCCCGAGACGGTGGTGGAGAACCTGAAGGCCATCGTCCAGGCGGAGACGGACATCCCGGCGAGCGAACAGGTCATCGCCCACAACGGCCGAGAACTGAGCGACGCGCACGTCCTCGGCTCCTCCGGTGTGAAGGATGGAGATCTGATCATGGTCCTCCGCCGACCCCCCGCGGGCGCGGCGAACGCGATGGCGCTCGCCCCGGACGGCGCGGCGGTGGACCCCGCGGCGTTTCAGCGTCACATCCGCGGTGACGCTCACCTCATGCAGCAGCTTCGCCAGGGCAACCCGTCGCTCCACGGCGCCATCCTCAACGACGACCCGACGCAGATGCAGGAGCTCCTGCGTCAGGCGCACCAGGCGCGCGAGAGCCAAGAGGCGGCGAGGAAGGCTGAGATCGACCTTCTGAACGCCGACCCGTTCGACGTCGAGGCGCAGGCGAAGATCGAGGAGGCCATCCGGTTGAAGAACGTCGACGCCAACTACGAGACGGCGATGGACACGACCCCCGAGGCGTTCGGTCAGGTGATCATGCTTTACGTGGACATGGAGGTGAACGGACACGCCCTGAAGGTGTTCGTGGACAGCGGCGCGCAGATGACCATCATGAGCTTGGGGTGCGCGAAACGACTCGGGCTGGAGCGCCTCATCGACAAGCGCTTCCAGGGCATGGCGAAGGGCGTGGGCACGCAGAAGATCATCGGCAAGGTCCACCAGGCGCCGATCAAGGTCGCGGGGATCTTGATGCCGTGCGCCATCACGGTGCTGGAGAAGGAGCAGGACATGGATTTCATCTTCGGCCTGGACATGCTCAAGAGGCACCAGTGCTGCATCGATCTGAAGGAGAACGTCCTGCGACTGGGGACGATTGAAAAATCCGTGCCGTTTTTGGGCGAGCACGAGTTGCCCTCCTTCGCCAAGGCGCACGGGGAGGAGGAGGAGGCCGCGAAGGACGCCAGCGCGGGTGCGAGCGCGGCGGATGGGGGAGCCGGGGGGAGCGGCGGCGGCGCGCCCACCGCCGGGGCCGGCGCGGGCGCGGGCGATGACCCGACTGAGGCGAAGGTGGCGAAGCTGGCCGAGCTCGGGTTCGACCGAGCGAAGTGCCTGGAGGCGCTCCAAGCGTCGGGGGGGAACGAGGAGTACGCCGCCAGCCTCCTCTTCGGCGGCTTCTGACGAAACCGGGGCGCGAACGAGGGACGACGCGTTCGAGATGCGTTAGTGAGGGTATGATATCATCACGTTATGGTCGATCATATGATGTATGATATGATATGATGTGATAGCATACGCGGGACGTCGCGGACGGAATCGCGACGGCGCGTCGAAATCCTCCGCGTCCCCAAAACAATAAAACACTCCCACCGCCAAAAGAATCCGGCGCGTCGCTCGCCGCCCCGTGTGATATGACATCACTCTTCCCCCTCCGGCGCGTCCTCCGTCTGCTCCGGCGCGAGTTCGACGTCCTCGTCCCGCTCGGGCGCGTTCGCCCCCGCGGCGCCGCCGGAGACGACCGGGTTGGGCGGCGGCGGTTTGAACGGCGTCGCCGCGAGCTTCAGCTTCGAGACGGCGGCGCTCGCCGCCTCGGCCAGCCCCGCGCCTCGCCCCATGGAGAACCCCCTCGTTCCGTCCGGCCCCTTGGCGTCGATGAATCGGCTCCCGTGCGAGGAGAAGTTCGTCCCGGCGGGGCGTTCCGAGCTCCCCTCCTCCTCCCCCGGGCGCGTGTTGGTGAACGTCGGGCGCACGGCCTCGGGGGCCTCCTTCGTGCGCACGACGCGCCGCGCGGTGGGGTCCTTGCCGCCGCCGCCCGGGCCGTCGCCGCGGCTCCTGTGGCGCCCCCCGCCGTGCGTCTCGCGAGACATGGTCACCGCGTACGTCACCTCGTCCCCCTCCTTCAGCACGACGTTGTTCTCCACCTCCGAGCCGTGGAAGAAGACGCGAACTTTCTTCTTCTTCTTTTTCGGGGGTTCCTCGTCGCCGTTTGGGTCCTCGTCGTCGGGTCCCCCCGCCCCCGGGTCCTTTTCCCCCGTCGCCTCCTTGCTCTGACTCGGCACGCAGCTGAGCTCGCCGTACAGCGGCGCATTCAGCGGCTCCGGCTCCGGCTCCGGCTCGTCCTCGTCCTCGTCGCCGTCGTGTTCGAGGAACCCGTACGACCCCTGCGACTTCACCGACGCGACGACGCCCTCGAAGCGGACCACCTCCACCTCAGCCGCCGTCTTTTTCCCGTTGCGCTTCTCCGTCGCGACGCGAAACTGAACCACGTCCCCGGGCCGAGGGTTCGACTTCTGGTCCTTGAGCCCGTGCCTGGTGAAGGGGAGCACCGCCTTCTTCGAGACGATCCGCGGCGGGGGCGTCTTAGGACGAACCTTCTCCCCCGCCGGGGAGTCCTTCTGAGCCTCCTTCTGAGCAGGGTCCTCCTTCTGAGCAGGGTCCTCCTTCTGAGCAGCCTCCTCCATCTGAGCAGCCTCCCCCTTCTGGTCCTCCTCCTCCTCCGCCTCATCACCTCCCACCACCTCCTCGACGAGCTCCTCCGCTTCGTCCACCCCTTCGATCGGGTCGAACTCCACCTTCCCCGCGGCCCCCGCGACGGCGTCGTCCCTCCCGCCCTTGTGGTGGAACCCCCCGGGGCCCCCGCGACCGAACACCAGGCGCTCCCTGCACACGCCCCGGCGAACCTCGGGGTCGAAGACGACGAACACCGCGCTTCCCTTGGGCGCGGGGTGGATGTCGGTGGCGACGAGGTTGGCGTCCCCGTCGCCGCCGCCGCCCGGATGGTTGGGTTGGCCCCGGCCCCCGCCCCGCCCCCCGCGCGATTCCCGCGCGGCGGCGACGAAGCGGACGTCGCCGCCGACGGCGACGGCGCGCTCGCCCCCGACAACCTCCGTGAAGTGGAAGAAGAGATCCTTCTCGCGCTCGCAGCACCGGATGAACCCGTACGACGCCTTCATCACGGTCACGACGCCGTACTCCGCGTTCTCCGGGAGGTTTCCGGAGTCGTCTTCGTGTTTGTTCGCGTCGTCTGCGGGTTTCGATTTCCCCCAGCGCCCCTCGGCGTCCGCCCCCGTCGCCGACTTGGCGCGCTCGGCGGCGAGGAAGTCCTTCTCCGCCTTCTCCACGGACCGCGCGGCGGACTCGGGCGCCACCTCCACGCGGCACGCCGTGGGCTTGCCGTTCCGCCCGCCCTCGTCCGCGCGCTCGAACGTCACGGGCGTGCCCACGCGAAGGTCCTCCTCGCGCGTCCCGCCGACGAGTTTGCTGAAGTGGAAAAACAAACTCGGGTTCGGGGGACCGCCCGAGCCGCCGCCCGACCCGCCGGATCCGTCGGGGATGCGCCCGCCGAGCTTGCGGATGAACCCGTACGACGGCGCCAGTTTCTCCACGCGCCCGACCTCGCGCCCGGGCGGGAGCTCGAGCGGCCCGCCCTCCGCGTTCCCTCGGGCGTCGTTCTTCGCGCGCTTCGGGTTTTCCTCGCCGCGCGCGACGAAACGCACGCCGCGGGGCTTGCGTTCCTTCGTGAACTTGTGCTCGATGAGGTCGAACGCAACGACGTCGCCCTCGCGCAGGCGCGGGCAGCTGTCGTGCAGATCCGGGCCGCAGAACTCCACGGTCGTGCCGAGTGCGCTTCCTCCGGAGTCTTCCTCCGGGACGTCGGCGGGTCTCTCGCCGTCGGCGGGTCTCTCGCCGTCGTCGTCCTCGTCGTCCGCGGAGGCGGCGACAATCTCGACGCGGCCTCCGTACGAGTCCATCTTCGTCCGCCCCCTCAGCGCCCTGACGACCTTTCCGCGGGCGTCCGAGAGGATGACCCGCGGCTCGCGGTCCTCGGCGCTCAGGGGCGTGACCCTGAGGGCGTTAGGTTTCCCGTCGCGGTCGCGAGGGTTGGACCCGGGCGCGGCGTCGCGGACGACGAACTTGACCTCGTCCCCCGTGCGGAGATCTCGAACGCCCCCGCGCGCCATCACCTCGCTCGCGTGGAAGAAGAGCTGCGGGCCCTGGCGCGAGTAGCATCGCACGAACCCGAAGCTGTCGCGCAGGGTGACGATGACGCCGAACTCGAACGCGGATTCGTCGGGGGAGGGCGCGCGACGCGGGGGGGGCGAGCGGCGACGCGCGTAGTCGCCGCGATCGTCGTCGTAGCGGCCGCCGCCTCGATCGTCGCGACGGGGCGGGGGGGCGCGCCCGGGGTCGTGCCTGGCGTACGACGGCACGGGCGCGCGCCTCCGATCGTCGCCCATCGCGCTCGGCGCGTGTCTCGACCCCGCGCGCGCCGCGTCGCGTCGGGGTCACGACGACGACCGAGACGGTAGGCGCGGGAAACGACGACGCGCGAAACCGCCCGTGCGATCGGCGATCGGGTCAGAGCGATCGGCGTCCGCGATCGACGACGCGCACGCCGACGGCGCGGTGCGTTGGAGGCGGACGCGCTCGGACTCGAACGGCTTCGATTCGCGTCGCGTCGCGACGATCGATTCGCGTTCGGCGCGCCGCCTGGCCTTGGTGCCGGACGGGAAGTCGCGCGAGGGGGTGTGCGAGGGGCGTGTCGGAGCGAGCGACCGACGAACGAGTGGGCGCGCCCGTGATGAGGCGCCGTCCGGATCATCGCGGCCGGACGACGCCGTCGGCGCGGATGTCGCGCTCCGGTTTTTTTTCCAGCCAGATCGACGAATTGGTGGCTCGCGTTCAACGACGCCGGTTGGGAGACAACTGTCCCGCGCGGGCGAGATCCGGTCAGTGGACGTCGCGCCCGCGCCGCCCGCCTCGACGGACGGAGCCTCGACCCGCCTCGCGCCGCGCCCCCGCGCCGCGTTCGCCGTCTTCCTCGGACACCGGGAGCGCCACCCCGCCCGTCCCCCTTCCCCAAGGCCTTCGTCGCCGAGATGTCTTCGTCGTCGGTCGTCTTCTCCGTCGGCGTGGCCGCGCCGCGCCGCGCCGCTTCTCCCGCGCGCCTCGCCGCGCGCTCCCGCCGCGCGGCGTGCGCTCGGAGCCGCTCGCGCTCGATCGTCCTCGCCTCCTCCGCGTCCGGGACGGACGCCCCTTCCGAGGCTTCTGCGGAGAACAACGCCGTCCCCGCCATCGAGACGCCGTCCGCGGCCCCGGAGTCGCCCTCGCCCGCCCCCGCGCCCGCGCCCGCGCCCGCGCCTTCGACGCCCCCCCCCCTCGACGCCACGGACCTGGACGCGGAGGAGCGCGCCGCTCTTGTGCGTAAGCTCCTGGTTCTCTCCGCGGCCTCGAGCCGGGGCCAGCAGGACACGCGCGAGTCCAGGGCGGCGATGGAGGATTGCGTGACGGAGCTCGAGTTTCTCAACCCGACGGAGGCCCCCGCTCGCGCGTCGGACGGGGAGTGGGTTCTTCTGTACGCCAACGTCGAGGCGTTCCGCTCCAGCCCGTTCTTCTGGGGGTTCCAGAAGATGCTCCCCGGGGGCGAGGACCTCGCGGCGAGGCTGTTTCAGTTCACCGCCGGTCTGCCCGTGGCGGGCACGCGCGGTCCCTTCGGCGTCATCTCACAGACGGTGAGCCTGGACTCGAGCGAGATGGTGTCCGAGGTGGAGATGAAGATCTTCGACCCGTTCTTCGGCCTCGCGAGCGGCGTCTCCGGAACCGTGGTGAGCACCGCGGACGTCAAGATCGCGGGCGGCGCGGAGGGCGCGGGGGACACGCTGCTGGTGACGCCGCGGACGACGCGCGTCCGAAACAGCAACGCGGGGGGCGCGCTGCTCGATCAGATCGTCGTCCCCACCTCGGACCTCATGACCGCCGTCGCGGGGGGCGCCGCCGTCGAGGCGGAGGCGACGGTGACGTACGTCGACGACACCCTGCGAATCATGCGCGTGGGGGAAAACATGGACCAGATCTTCGTCTACACGCGCAAGGGCGAGATGAACTGATCGATGACTAGACTATGATACGTCCGCGCTCCGGCCGATGCGTGGCGACCTCGCTCGATGGATGCGCGAGAGGACCGAGACGTGATCCCAGAGGCGTATAGATTTGTTTTATTTATTCGAGCGGTACGGTACGGCTTATTATCCCCACTGCTGGTCTATTCACGGCTCCGCCGCGTCGCACGCGTGAAACGGTCTCTACCCTTGGACGAGGGCGTCGTCGTCGTCGCTCGCCTCCTCGAGCGCCCTCGCGAGTCCCGAGACGTCCCACGCCGCGACGCTCCCGTCCGCGCCCCCCGTGACGAGGAACGCCCTTCCCCCCGCCCCCTCCCCCCACTCGAGCGCCCTGACGGTCTCCCCCGCGTGCGCGTCCTCGACCGAGGCCACCGCCTCGCCGTCCCTCGCGTCGTACACGCGGACCCCCCCGTCCGTGCCCACCGTCGCCAGCGCCCCGCGCCGCCCGCGACACCGGAGCACCGTGCACGAGCGCCGCTGGTGCACCCCGAGACGCGCCTTCGCCTCGTGCGGGCCCTGGACGGTGAAGTGGGTCACCCACGGCCGAGCCGCGGCGCAGACCCGCGCGAAGCCCGAGACCCCGCACATCCCCAGGAGGAACGCCGCGGAGGAATCGAAGGAGTCACGGTCGTCACCGCCGCGGTGGAACACGTCCAGGTTCGAGACGCGGCCCTCGAACGTGCGGTCGTCGGGAATCGACGCCGCGAACCCCGACGGGACGTGACGCGCGGCCGGAGGGTCGGATGGCTTCGTCGTCGCGGTTCGCGGGTCCGTCTGGTTTCGGGTTTTCGGCCCGACCCACACCAACACTCGGCTCTCGTCGTTCCTCGAGTCGTAGTGCGCCGTCGCGAGCGTCCACTCCGTCTCGCCGTCCGCGCCTTTCCTCGCCTCGCGGTGCGCCCCGAACGCGTTCCGCCCCGCCTCCCTCGGCGCGAGCGGGGGGAGGAACGCGCACGCGGTGACGGCGTCGTCGCCGCCGCCCCAACACACCTCGCGAAGGAGCGCCGCCGACGAGTCTCTCGAAGGAACGCGCGGATCGATCGACCACACCCGGTACGTCCCTCCGATATCGCCCGTCGCGAGCAGAGCCCTCCCGCGCGCGTCCGGCGCGAACGAACAACACGTCAGGGGCGCGTCGTGCGGCGGGAGAACCTCGACGTCCACGCGGGAGGGTCCACTTCCACCGGGAGGGTCGCTTCCACCCGGGTGGTCGTCCGCCCGAACGCGCGCGAACGCGCCCCCGCGCCAAAGTCTCGCCGACGCGTCCAGGCTCGCCGTGCACGCCAGAAACGATCGACGGTCCGAGCCTCCGTCGATCCACGCCCTGATCGAGGTGACGCGATCGGAGTGCCCGACGAGAGCCTCGGTTTCGATCGATACGGAAAGGAGGTCCGGTTCGCCCCTCACGATGCCGCGTTTCTTCTCGAGCGCGAGCCGCGCCGCGTGGCCGTCGTCGTGCGCGACGAAAAACACCGCTCCTGTCGAACGAATGCGCGAAGGTCCTCCGTCCCACGAGCACCACCCCTCGTCCTCGCGCCACACGTCCGTCGCCCAGCGCCACGCTCGTTCCTCGCCGCTCTCAGTTTCCTTCTTCTCGCACAGGTACTCGCCCAGCTTCGCGCCGCCGTCCGCGTTCCAGACGGTGACCCCGCCCTCGAGCGCCGCGGCGAGGACGACGGCCGTTCCGTCGACGACCCCGACGGCGGCGGAGACGACGGGAGGCCGCCGCGGCGACGCGGGCGAGGCGCGGGATACCGCCGTCGGAGGTTGGTTTGGGGTCTCGGTGAACACGCGGAAGAGGAGCGAGGGGGATTCGGGCGCGTCGCTTCCGCCTCGGTCGCGAGAAGAAGAAGAAGAAGAAGAAGAGGAGGACGGCGACGCCTCGCGCGCGGTATCGCGACGGTTCGCATTCCTCCCGCGGCGCGTCTTCGACGTGCTCTCGACGCGCGCCTCGAACGCGGCTCGGCCGTCGCGCCAGTCGTACCGCGGCGCGTCCGCGCTCTCGACGTCCGGCGGGCGACGCGTCCCCGACTCGAGCTCCGCGAGCGCGGCGTCGAGCGCGCGGGTGAGGCGGTCGAAGCGCGCCTCGCTTCCGCCGCGATCGGGATGCGCGTCGCGCGCGAGCCTGCGGTACGCGCGACGCACATCGCGCGCGTCGCGCGTCGACCGCGGCACCCCGAGCACCGCGAAAGGGTCCATCCGGGACGCCGCGAGGAACGGAACGGCGGGAGGCGTGCGCGCAGACCGCGCGGATGCGGGCGCGCGGCCGAGAGTGTGGGCGCCGTCGCGTCCGAGGATCGAGCGTTTTCGCCGCGAAGGAAGTGGAGGGACGACGTGTCGACGCCGCCCGCCGCCGCAGTCGAAACGTGCGTGGCGGACGAAATCGCGCGACAACGTTTTGGCACTTCCCGCGCGAAAATCCCTTCACACCTTCGCCCCCGCGCCCCCCCCCGCGCGGTGCGCCGCACGGGGGCCGCGTCGCGATCGCGTCTCGGTCGTTCCCGCTCTCGGGCCCGCCGACCGCGGCGCCGTGGGTTCCTCGCCCCCGCCCCCGCGCCCCCGCCCCCCCGCGGTTCCGGGCGACGGCGATGTCGGCATCCCCGTCACCACGATCGGCGGGCCCCTCCTCGACGACCCCCCCGTCCCCGCCCCCGTCCCCGCCCCCGTCCCCGCCCGCGCCCCCCTCCTTGGTCTCACGCGTTCCCGGCGGAGACCCCGAGCGGTTCGCGACGGACGCGCTGCGCCGCGCGGGCTTGCGTTGGGACGCGCTCGAGGTCCACGCGGCGGACGCGATCGTGCAGGCGAACGCGTTCGTCCTTCCCGTGACGACGCACGACAAGGTCCTCGACACGAAGGACCAGCGCGGGGTCCTGGTTCCGCGGATCCCGCCCGTGATCCTCGGCACGAGGCACCTCGTGATCAAGCACGCGGGCCTCCGCGCGCCCGGGGTGACGTTCCGCGACGACGCGCACCTGGAGCGCACGCGTCGCTCGTACGCGTGCGAATCTGCGTTTTACCGGGACGCCAACCGCGCGCCGGGGCCCCGCGGCGGTGACGCGGGCGACGGCGGCGCGCCGTTCGCGTACCTCGTCGAGGGCGACGAAACCTCCGACGCGTTCACGTTCGTGATGGAGGACGTCAGGCGCGCGAAGCCGGGCGCGGTGGAGAAGGTCCGGGCGGAGCTCGCGGAGGCGGAGCGGGTGGCGCGGGAGGCGGAGGCGGAGGCGAAGCGCCGCGTCGCCGAGGCGAAGCGGAAGAGGGCGGAGACGGAGAAGTTGGCGCGGAGGGGCGACAAGCAGGCGAAACGGGAGATGGAGGAGATACGAGCCCGGGAGGAGAGGGAAGAGCACGAGAGAGGAACGTCGCTCGCGGGGGACGAGGCGGCCGGGGACCCGGACGCGACGAAGGGCGATGGTGCTCCGAAGGGCGATGATGCTCCGAAGGGCGATGATGCTCCAGTGGAGGAGCCGGCTTCGGGAGACGCTTCGACGGAGGTTGACGCGCTTCGAGAGGGGTCGGACGACTCGGCTCTTCCCGGTCTTTTGTCGTTCGGGTCCTGCGTGTCGGCGCTTCAGTGGTTGGCGTCTTTCCACGCGAAATGGTGGCGCCTCCTCCCCGACTCGCGCGCCGTTCCCGCGGGGTTCTGGCCCCGGGGCGGGTACTGGACCCTCGAGAAGCGCGGCGGGGACCTGGCGGCAATGGAGGCGAACTGGGCGCGGCTGCGTGCGAGTTTCCCGGCGGAGCCCGCGCTCGCGGAGCACCCGACGCTCGCGGCGCGCCTCCGCGACGCGGCGCCGGCGATCGCGCGCGTGACGCAGAGGGGCGAGATCGGGATGCCCTGGAACGCGGAGGGCGGCGGGACGGTCGTCCACGGCGACTTCAAGAGCGCGAACATCGTGTTCAGGGAAGACGCGAGGGAAGCGGCGGTTCAGAAGCGGCCCGGGGTCCCCTCGCCCTCGGACCTCTCGCCCGGAGTCACCGGAACGACTCCGCCCGCGGTGATCGACTTCCAGTGGACCGGCCCCGGCGCGGCGGCGCACGACGTGGTGTACTTCCTCGCGACGTCCACGTCCCCGGCCGCGCTCGCGCGATCGGACGAGCTCATCGCGGCGTACCTCGACCGGCTCCACTCGGACCTTCGCGCGAGGGGCGACGCCGGCGCGCTCGTCGCCGACGCGTACGACGCGACCCGCTTCCGCCGCGACTTCGCCGCGCACGCCGCGGACTACGCGCGGTTCCTGATCGGGGCGATGTGGGGGGACGTCGACCCGAGCACCATGCGCGAGCGGCGCGACGCGGTGAACCACGGCGCGCACAAGCGCAGCCTCGCGCACGTCTCTTGGCTCGTGACCAACGCCCTGGAGGGGCTGCGACTCTTCGCGGAGGCGCCGGAGCAGCCCGGGGACGCGCCCGCGCCGGACCCGGACGCGCCGCCGCCGAGGCCGGACCCGGACCCGGCGCCGCTCAGGGGCGGACCCGTGGCGACGCTCGTGGCGGAGCTCCTCGGCGCCAGCGCGTTCCTGGCGGAGCGCGCGGGGGATATCATCAGGGAGGTGGCCGAGAGCGGCGACCTGGGAACAGTCGTCGACAAGCGAGAAAACCCGGGTTCGGCGGCGGCAAAACCGGACGGCGAAACCGAAGCCTCCTCCGCCGCGGCGGCGAAGAAGAAGACGAAGAAGAAGGGCGGGGGCGGGGGCGGGGGCGACGACCCCGCGACGAAACCGCTCGCCCTCGACCCGCAGACGCAGGCGGACCGCCGCGCCGAGCGGTTCATCGTCTCGGCGCTCCGGCGCGAGTTCGGCGACGTGATCGCCATCGTCGGCGAGGAGGCGAGCGAGGGCGCGCTCGCCGGGGCGGGGGCCGTCGAGGCGGACGGGACCGTGGACGCGGAGGACGAGGCGCGGGCCACCCCGGAGGAGGTCGCGCGGGCGGCGCGGGGGGGCGTCCACGCGGTCGCGCCGTGGGAGGTTTTGGTTCCGTTCGGAACGGAGGTGGGTCCGAAAACCGCCGACGCGTACCGCGCCGAGGCGGAGGACATTTTGGAGGCGAGGAGGCAAAAAAAAACTTTGGAGGAGGCAGGTCCGCCCGAGGCGGGTCCCCAGGGGGCGGACCCCGAGGGGAACCCGGGGTCGTCACACCCCGCGCCGCCGCCGCCGGGTTCGGAACCCTCGGAACAGCCCGGTGACTCGCCCCCCTCGCCGCCCCCGCCCCCCCCGATCGTCCACGGGCGGCACGCCGCGTGTTCGCGCGCGGGGGTGACGGTGTGGGTGGACCCCCTCGACGGCACGCGCGAGTTCGTCGAGGGCCCCGAGTTTTGGCAAAACGTGACGTGTTTGATTGGGATCGCCGTGGGCGGGGTCCCGGTCGCCGGGGTCATCCACCAGCCCTTCGTCGGCCCGACCGGGGAGCCCATCGTGACCTACGCGGACCTGTTCCCGGAACCGGACCCGAACGCGCCGCCGAAACCGTACCGCCCGAGGTGGCGAAGGCTCCGGTCGCCGACGCCGCCGCCGAAGCTCAACGTGACGTTCGGCCCCGGGCGCACCTTCTTCGGCGCCGTCGGGATGGGCGTGTTCGCGCGCCCGGGGAAGGAGCCCCTCGAGGCGTACCCGATCCCCGCGCCGAGGAAGATCGACTTCAAGAACATACGCGTGTGCACGTCGCGGTCGCACGCGAACCCGATCGTCGAGGGCGCGGTGTATCGCCTGAGCCCCGTGCCCCCGCTCGAGCCCGTCGTGTTCAGGGTCGGCGGCGCGGGGGGGAAAGTCGCCATGCTTCTGGACGGCGTCGCGGACGCGTGGGTGTTCCCCGCGCGAGGGACGAAGCGATGGGACACGTGCGCGGGGGAGGCGCTGCTGAGCGCGAACAGAAACGGGTTCCTCGTCGCCGCCATGACGGGAGCGGCGTACGACTACGGCGACGAGGTGAGTAAAAGATGGCCGGGGAACGTCGACGGGGTCATCGCGTGCGCGGATCGCGACGCGTACGAGTGGATGGTCAAAAAGTGGCCCTGGCTCAACGACGCGGGGGGGGAGAGGAAGGGGCCAAGGGACGCGGGGAGAGACTGACGAAGGAGTACGATAGCACATCGTATACGATGCGTTGCGATCGAGAAATGGATGGCGCTCTTTTCTTGTCGTCTTCAAATGATGTGTCCACTCGCGCCGCGCGTATCCGTACCGCACCCACCGCATGCTCGCGCGGTTTTTTGTCGCAAAAGAGAGAAGCGTTCTAATAACCGTCGTCCCGGCGAAGAAGACGTCCTTCGTCGACGGGGAACGTCCGGGCGTCGTCGTCGGCGTCGCCGCCCTCATCCCGCCCGATCCTCTCGTTCGTTTCGCGTCTCATCGAACCTCGTCCCTCACTCCGGTCGGAACATGATCATGTTGAGGGTCGCGCTGTTCGTCTCCATGGCGGCGATGGAGCTGGCGTAGTTCTCGCCCTCGGTGTCGAACCAGCCGACGACGGGCGTGCCCCACTTGAGGGTCTTGTTATCCGGGTCCTGCACGAGCTCGGTGTAGGTGGTGGCGAGGCACACGTCCCCGACCTTGAGCTTGTTCTTCGCCGTGCCGCCCGGACGCACCGCGCTCACGACGGGTCGGCCCTCGTCGCCCTCGCGCATGACGATGCCCGTGGAGTTCGTGCCCATGTGGCAGTCTATGGAGACGGCGAACACCGGGCCCCCGTCCGGGTACTTCGCCAAGATGGCCGCCTCGTCCGTCTGCGCCGCGCGGGTGACGAACGAACGGCGCGAGGCGCGCGAAGACTTCGCGGACCGGCCGGAGGTGAGTCGCGCGCCGAGGGTGAAGGACGCGGCGGAGGCGCCGAGAACGGCGGAGGAGGACATCGTGGTGATGGGAGGGGGGGGGGGGGAAGCCTGCGGCGCGCGAACGGGGAGGAAGATCGGGGAAATGTGAGTTGGATGCGAGATGAGGGGAATCATTCGCGGATCGACGACCGGGTGCCGTCGCTCGGGGCGCCCGAACGAGAAGAGCGCGAGCGGGGGCGCTCGCGCCACCGCCCGACGGCGCGAGGCAGAACGAACGCTCGAGACCGCGGAACGCGCTCGGGGCGCACCTCGGGGGCTCTGAGGGTCGTGCGCTGTCGGAATGGAAGCGTCGCCTGCAGGGTGCATCGTCAGCATAGCGCGGGATGATGACACAGCGCTTCGCTCGATCAATCCAGCTTCGTCGGCCTTCGATTTTCATTGGTGGAGAGACGCGCGCCGCGGGTGCTTCGGGAACCCGCGCGCCTCGGAAGACGAGCTCGCGCGCGCGTCGCACTCCGCGCCGCGCGGCATGAGCCGCGCCCCCGCGGGAGCGCGCGCCGAGGGCGGAAAGGCGACCCCGCGCGGGCCCTCGCACGTCGAGGACATCGAGGATGTCGCGGAAGAGCGAGGTGCGCGTCCTCGAGAGGCCCCCCCGCGAGGCACTCCGCGCGGGCGACTTCTTCTCGGAACCCGCTCCTATACATACCTGACCCACTCCTCCCTTCCCGTTCGCCGCCCCGCGCGCCGGAAGGTCGCGTGCACAGCATGGACAGCATGACGGCCGTGGACGGTCACGGTCTGCGCCTGATCGTGTTCCTCCAGGGCTGCTCGAAGCGGTGCGTGTTCTGCTGCAACCCCGACAGCTGGTCCCCCTCCGCCGGGCGCTGGGTCACGGTGGGGGACGTTCGAAGGGCGCTGGCGAAGAACCTGGCGTACTACCGCCGGAGCGGCGGCGGGGTGACGCTGAGCGGCGGCGAGTGTTTGCTCCAGCCCGAGTTCTGCCGCGCGGTGTGCGTCATGGCGCACAGGCTCGGCGTGACCGCCGCCATCGACACCGCCGCCGCGGGCGTCGAGACGCAGTGGCGGAGGCTCCTCCCCGAGGTGGACGTCGCGCTCGTGTGCGTCAAGAGCGCCGACCCGGAGAAGCACGCGCGCATCACCCAGGCGCACGACCAAAGGCCGCACAGGGTCCTGATGGCGTTTCTGTGCGCGTGCGAAGACCACGGCGTGAAGGTGTGGATCAGGCACGTGCTCATGGAGGCGAGGGTCGAGGAGGGGGTCGAGATTGAGGATGAGCGCGCGCGCGAAGGGACGCGACGTTCGGTCGGTTCGGGGACGAATCGGGACGAACCCGAACCCGAATCCGAATCCGCCGACGAGGAGGGGACCCGCTCGCGGCGCGTCGAAACGCGTCTGGACGTCTTCCGCCGACTCGCCACCGACGGCGACGAGGACGTCGACGGCGTCGCTCGCGTCGTGCACGCGCACGCGAACATCGCCGGGGTGGAGCTGCTGCCGTACCACCGGTTCGGGGAGTATAAGTGGCGAGAGATGGGGCTCGCGTACCCCCTGAGGGGGATGAAAACGCCGAGCAAAGAGACGATCGAGCGCGTCAAGGCGAGGTTCGAGGCGCGAGGCGTCACGGTCATCCTCTGAAGGAGACCGACGGAGGCGTCACTGATAAGGGTCACTTTCCGACGGAGAAGACCGACGTCGTGGAATGGTCGACACGAAGCGAGAGACTCGAACACTCACACCGGCTCTCACCGGCTCTCGCGCTCGCGGATTTACACAGTAGTCCTAGTCTACTCTCCTCACCCCGCGACGGCGGCGCCGTGGGCGTCGTGGAAGGCGTTAAGCGTCGTTTTCCCGAGCGCCTCGGCGAAGAGCGTCGACGCGTTCGCCCGAACGACGCGCGCGGCGACGTAGTCCCCCGCGGCGGCGACCGCCATCGGGCCCTTTCCCTCCGCCCGGTTCCGATCGCGCCCCGAGTACTCCGCGGGCACCTCCCTCCCCCCGACCAGGACCACGCGTTTGTTCGAGCACGTCCTCCCGACGGCGTCGTCTTCGCTCCGCTTGCTCGCGCCCTCGACCAGGACCAGATGCGTTTTTCCCACCTCCTCCTCGTTCGCCTCCGCCGCCCCGCGCCTCTGCGCGTCGATGATCTCCGCCAGCCGCCGCTTCTTCACCTCCTCCGGGACGTCGTCCGCGAGTCTCCGATGCGCGGCTGTTTTTTCGCGCTCGGAGTAGGCGAACATGAACGCGTGTTCGTACCTCGCCAGCCGCATCAGGTCGAGGGTGTCTCGGTGCTCCTCCTCCGTCTCCCCGCAGAAGCCCGCGATGAAGTCGCTCGACAGCGCGACGTTCGGGATAAGCGCCCGCGCCCGCGTCGCGAGTTCGACGTACGCCTCGCGCGTGTACCCGCGGCGCATGCGCGCCAGGACGCTCGTGCTCCCGCTCTGCGCGGGCATGTGCAGCTGCTTGGCGACGTTGCGGCGCTCGGCGATGAGCCGCAGCACCTCGTCGGGGAAATCCTTCGGGTGCGGGGAGGTGAACCGCACGCGAACCTCGGGGTCCACGTCGGCGACGTCGGATAAGAGCTCCGCGAACCGAAGCGCGCCGTCGCGCGTGCGCGTGGGTTTATACACTGACGAGAACCCGTCCGCGTAATACCGCGAGAAGGCGTCGTCCCCTCGTCGAGAACGTTCGGCCGAGTCGGTCACGCCGCGACCCGCCCCCGCGACTCGACCCGCCCCCGATAGCTTGCTCCTGTCGTGGTACGAGTTGACGTTCTGCCCCAACAGAATCACCTCCTTGTACCCCTCCCCCGCGAGCCGCCGCACCTCCTCCACGATGCTATCCCGGCTCCGGCTCCGCTCGCGCCCGCGCGTGAACGGGACGATGCAGAACGCGCACATGTTATCGCACCCGCGCGCGATGCTCACGAACGCGCTCGGCCCGGACCCGGGCCGACGAAGAGGCGCGATGTCGGCGTACGTCTCGTCCAGGCTCAGCTGCACGTTGATCGCGCGGCGCAACGCGTTCGAGGGGTCGGCATCCACCGCGGGAGTCGGGCCGATCGATCCCTCGTCGCGAGCGTTCGGTTTCCCGTCGCGCGGAGTATAAGTACGAGCGGCGCGGGTCTCGGCGGACCGCTTCGCCGCCGCCGCCGCGTTGGAGAACGCGACGTCGATGAGCCGAGGGAGGTCGCGGTACGCGTCCGGGCCCGCGACGAGGTCCGCGAGCTGGTCCGTCTCCAAAAGCTTCTCCTTCAGACGCTCGCCCATACACCCCAGGACGCCCACGACCGGGGCGGGGCGCGGAGGTGAGCCTTCTCCGCGCTCGGGGGAGGCGTCCTCATGAGGCGCCGGCGCCGCCGCCTCCGCCGCCGCGCGCGGGCGGTCGGCGGCGGCCCTCGCCGCCTTCGCCGCGCGCTTGGCCTCGCGCTTGGCCTCGCTCCGTCTCGTCGACTTGAGCGCCTTGAGCTGTCTCAGGCGGCTCCAGACCTTCGCCTCCGCGCCGTCGCGGATGGCGCACGTGTTGACGAGGATGGCGTCCGCGTCGGGGGCGGCGTCGACGAGCCGGTACCCGTGCGATCGCAAAACCGACGCGACGATCTCGGAGTCGCTGACGTTCATCTGGCACCCGTACGTCTCCACGTACGCCGTGCGCGACCCCGCCCCGGACGCGGGGTCGGGCGCCAGCGTCGTGGGGGAATCGGGCCCCGCCCCGCACCCCGACGCGCTCGCGCCCGAGCCAAGGAAGTCGCGCAAACCCGGGCCGTCGTCGATCGGCACCCGGACGCGAGGCGACGCCGCCGCGGGCGACGACGCTGACGCGTCACCGAGGGCGGGGGGGGACGCGGAGAGACCGCGCGCGGCGAGAGACGCGTCGCGCGGGCGACCGCGCCGCGCCAGCGCCGTCACCGCGCGACGCAGCATGTCGCGCCGCCGACCGGCGCGAGCGCGAGTGTGCGCCGTGTCGCCGTGAGGGTACCACCAAGGCCAGATGCGCTGATCGCAGCGACGACCCGATGATGAACGACGACGATCGAAATTGTCAGGCCGTTCTCAGACTTTCTGAAATTACAACGTGTCGCGCGCTCGACGCTCGCCCACGCTCGCGAGACGCGCTTCCGCTTCGTGTACCTCTGCACGCCCGTGCTCCGCCGCCGAATCCGCGTGCTGACGAACAGAACAACCTTTTAATTCCAGAAGGATGTGAAAGACTCTCTCTCTCGTAGTCTCAACACATCGAAGAGAGAGTCTTGTCGGTTCAGGTTCGTCAGCACGCGGATAGAAGCAAGACGCGTGAATGTTGCGCGAGCAAGCACGAGCGTGTTGGAGGTAGGCAGAGCATGTACTTCGGCTAGAAAAGACATCACGAAGCGGAAGGGCGCGTCGCTCGCGTCGCAGTTCGTTCGCGCGTAGTTGTCCTTTCGTTCGTCTTTTATCTCGTGCCGCGCGACGGGACGACCCCCCGCGCGTCGGATTCCTCACGTTCAGTACTCGCGGAAGTTCATCTTTTTGCGATCGGCTGACATGGCCTTGCCGTACGCGGCGAGGAACTTCTTCTTCGCGTCCGGCGGGTCGAGGCCCTTGAGCTTCGCCCACGCCTCCCAGCGCTCGCGCCCGTCGAAGTCGAGGCCGCCGTGCTCCGCCCACATGGGCTTGTCGCTCGTCTGGTCGCCCTTCGCCGCCTGCTGCGTCGCGGCCCACAGCTCGTACCACGCCGCGGGCCGCATCACCGCGCCGCCGGGTTTGGGAATCAGGCGCCACTTCAGGCCCTCGTACTCGTCCTTCAGCGTCTCGTACTCGCTCATCGGGGGGACGTCCCACGTGATCACCTCCTCCTTAGGCTTGTCCTGAATATCGTGTCATCGTGGGAGACACGACGCGGAATCACACGGACGAAATGGGGGAAGGAAAGGACGAAGGAAGATGGGGCGGGGAGTCGTCAGCGGCGCGTGAACGATGCGACGTTTTTTTTGACGTGACTCCGATGGAGAAGCCGGCGGGTTTTTTTTGGTCTTCTGACGACCCTGTGAAAGAAAGACCGGTCTTCTCGGACTCGTCGTTCGCGACGCCTCCCGGTCGTACCTTCTCGGCGATGAGGGGCTTCATCCCCGGGTGGGGTTCGGGGAGGTGCTCGGCGTAGAAGCGCTTCTTGAACCCGGTGAGGGAGTTCACGCCGAGGATCCTGAAGAACCCCGCGACGTTCGCGCGCTTCGCCTCGGGCGCGTCCGGGGGGACGCCTTCCTTGACGAAGCCGCGTTGGCACGCGCCCTTCTGGACGTCCTGGAGCGTGATCTCGCCGCCGATGGTGGGGCCCTGGCCGGAAAGGCTGAAGTCGATCTCGGGAGGTCCGACGGGGATCATCGCGACGGGGGGAGCGGGGGGGTGGAGGGGGGACGCGACGTGCGGAGGCGCGGGGGCGTGTGAAAGCGCGACGTCGTGGCTCGTCCCCTTCCTCCAGAGACCGACGCGACGCGCGCGTCGCGAATGACGAACCCTCGACGCGTCGAACTCAAGAGTACCGATCTCGTCTATATCGCGAGAACGAGTGTTTTCTGATGAAGCCGTCGCGAGCGTGCGTTCTTCTCGAGGCGCGCGGAGAAGGCGAAGCGGCGCGGGAGGGACGCCTTTTTTTTCGGGAACAAACGCGAGAGAGCCGAGACCAAAATCGGTGGTTTCTCGACAGTCTATCCCGTCGACACCCTCTCCCCCCTAACACACTCCACAGCCCCCCACTAGAGCTACCCTCCGCCCCCCCCCCTCGTTCATCTCAATCTATTACCTCTTCCCCCCCCGTCCGTGCGGGCTGCAGCAGCTCTTGTACTTCCTCCCCGACGCGCACGGACACGGCCGGTTCCCCGGGAAGGCGCCGTCGAGCGACCGCGCCTCCGCCTTTGCCTCCTCCCTCGTCAGCCGCTTTTGGCTCCTCGCCACGATCTCCCCGAACGCCTCCACGCTCGTCGGCGGGGACTCCGCGCCGCTCTTCAGCGCCCGCGACACCCGCCCCATGACGATCCTCAGCATGGCGGCGTGTTGGATCATCGCCGCGACGTCCGAGGGCGCGACGAAACCGGCGCCGGGAATCGACAGCCGCTCCGCCGCGCGCGCGGCGACGGCGCGGTGCTCCGGCGCGCGCAGACGCCCAGGCGCCGCCTTCTCCTCCTCCGTCATCGCCGCGACGATGGCGTCGATCTGGTCCGGGGTCAGGGCGAGCGCGTCCAGGAGCCCGCCGCCCTGGCCCGGGGCGATGAGCGATTCCGACTTGACCTTGCGCGTGAGCGCCGCGAAATCGTCCAGGGAAAAGTTTTCGGGGACTTCAAAGTTCGCGGCCCCCGGGGTCATCCCGACCATCGACTTGAGCGCGTCGAACATCGAGCGCGAGGGTGCGGCGGCGTGGAACGCGCGGGGACGGGGCGGGGACCGAGGGAGGACGCCGGGGTGGCGCGGGTCATCGCGGCGCGACGACGACGGGGGACCGAGCGGGCCCCGGGCGGACCCGGGTCGGCGGCGGGCGTCGCCGGGGGCGCTCTCGCGAGCGGATCCGACGACATCCGACGACGCAAACGCCGCGGTGGACGCCGCGACGGGCGCGCGAACGCGGGTCATCGCGAGGCGCGACGCGCGGCGCAGGAGGCGCGCCGACGACGGCGTCATCGCGACGCGAACCGACGGCGCGAGGCGCGCGAGGCGCGCCGCGGGAAGTGTGGGGTGGTCGGGGGATGATGTGAGAGGCGCCCCGCCGACACCACCACCCCCATCAAACGCCACGAGCAGGCGTGGATCGCGCAACAATCGACGACCGAAAGTTCGTCGGGCGCGTCCACGTCGACCGTCTCGTGGCGCTTCGGGGTCTCGTTCGCCCCCCCCTCCCCCTTCCTCACAACGCCATGCAGAGCGCCGCCGCGCGTTCTCTCACGCCTCTCTCGACCGCTTCTCTCTCGCGCGCCCCCCCGGTTCTCGGGTCCTCGCGCCGCCCGTCCGCTCGCCGCGTCCCCGCGTCCTCGCCTCTTGGCGTCCGATCGCGATCCCCCGTCGTCGGCCCTCCCATCTCCTCGCGCCCGATGACGACGACCCCGTCCTCCTCCGACGCGGACGTGGTGTGTAAGTCCGTGGAGGACGAGAAGCGCACGCCCCTGATCACGCTCGAGGGCGGGCGCCAGATCTCGTACGTGCGGTGCAGCTGCAGCAAGTGCCAGGGCCTGGTGATGTGCGGGGACAAGGAGCTCCTCCCCACGGCGGTGACCCCCGAGCACTACGACCTGCACCTCACCCCCGACCTCGTCGGATTCGCGTACGACGGCGCGCTCGAGGTTCGCCTGCGGGTGAACGAGCCCACGGACGCGATCACGTTCCACGCCAAGGACCTGAAGGTCTCCTCGGGGATCGTCGTCGACGCCGCGGGCGCCGAGCGCACGAACCCCGGCGGCCCCGACGTTCTGTACGGCGAGAAGGCGCAGGAGACGTGCACGGTGGCGCTCGCCCGCCCCCTCGTCGCCGCCGACGTCGGCTCCGAGATCGTGCTCAAGCTCCGGTTCACGGGCGAGCTGAACGACAAGATGGCGGGGTTCTACCGCTCGGCGTACCCCGCGCCGGACGGGTCCGGGGAGACGAGGCACCTCGCGGTGACGCAGTTCGAGCCCACGGACGCGCGGCGGTGCTTCCCGTGCTGGGACGAGCCCGCGCTCAAGGCGACGTTCGGGATGACCCTCACCGTGCCCGCCGATCGCGTCGCGCTCAGCAACATGCCCGAGAAAGCGATCGAGAAGCACTCGGACGAGAGCGGTCTCAAGACGGTGACGTTCGAGACGACGCCGGTCATGTCCACGTACCTGCTCGCGTTTTGCGTCGGCGAGTTCGACTGCGTCGAGCGGACGACCCCGGAGGGGGTGGCGGTTCGGTGTTGGACGCCGGTTGGGAAGAAGGAGCAGGGCCGGTTCGCGCTCGACACGGCGGTTGGCTCGCTCTCCTTCTTCGGCGAGTACTTCGCCAGCCCCTACCCGCTGCCTAAGATGGACATGGTCGCGGTCCCGGACTTCAGCGCGGGCGCGATGGAGAACTGGGGCCTGGTCGTGTACCGCGCGAGCTTGATGTTGTTCGAGGAGGGCAAGACCCCGATCAACGCGAAGCAGCGCATCGGGTACGTCGTCGGGCACGAGCTCGCGCACCAGTGGTTCGGGAACCTGGTCACGATGGAGTGGTGGTCGCAGCTCTGGCTCAACGAGGGGTTCGCGACGTGGGTCGGGTGGCGGGCGATGGACGAGCTGTACCCGGAGTGGAGCGTCTGGAGCCAGTTCCTCGTGAACGAGCAGAGCATGGGCCTGGGGCTGGACAGCCTCAGGAACTCGCACCCCGTGGAGGTGCCCATCGCGTCGGCGTCGCAGGTGAACGAGATCTTCGACGCCATCTCGTACAGCAAGGGCTCGTGCGTCATCCGCATGCTCGAGTCGCACCTGGGCGAGGAGACGTTCAGGGAGGGCATGCGGCGGTACGTGAAGAAGCACCAGTTCGCCAACGCGGGGACCAAGGATCTCTGGGCGGCGTTATCCGACGCCTCGAACGAAGACGTCGCGGGGCTCATGTCCTGCTGGACCGCGCAGACCGGGTTCCCCATCCTGATCGTCGACGAGGCGCCCGGGGGCGGGGAGGAAGGGAGCCCCCGCAAGGTCGAGGTGCGCCAGAAGCGGTACCTGGCGTCCGGCCCTGATTCGTTGACCGCGGAGGAGGCCGCGGTGACGTGGAAGGTGCCCCTCCGCGCGGACGCGAGCTTCGCCGACGTCCCGGGGGTTCTCGACGCGGCATCCGGCGTGTTTTCGCTCGAGACGACCGAGACCTCGGCGGACGCTTCAGAAGAATTAAAACCCTTCAAGCTCAACCTCGGCCAGTCGGGTTTTTACCGCGTCGCGTACTCGGAGACGTTCGTGACCAACACCCTGGTCCCCGCGATTCCGAGCATGGCCGAGGTGGACCGCGTCGGTTTGGTCTCGGACGCGTTCGCGTGCGGCGCCGCCGGGTACGCCGAGACGACGGCGGCGCTCGAGCTCTTGTCCGCGTATCGGGACCGCGAGACGAGCTACGTCGTCTGGTCGGACATTAGCGCCGGCGTCGGCGCTCTGCACTCGGCCTTCTTCGAACAGCCCGAGCCCGTTCGCGAGGCGCTTCGCGCGTTCGCCGCCGACCTGTTCGCGCCCCTGGTCGCTCGGTTGGGGTGGGAGCCTTCGGCGTCCGAGTCGGAGTCCCCGGACGCGTACCAGACGGGTCTGCTGCGCCAGCTGGCGGTGTCCCGCGCGTTGGCGTACGAGCACGGTCCCTCCGTCGCGGAGGCGAAGACGCGCTTCGACGCGTACGTCGCCGGCGACCAGGCCGCGATCCCCCCGGACCTCAAGGGCGCGGTGTTCGCGTCCGCGCTTCGGCAGGGCGGCGAGGCGGAGATGGAGACGCTCCGGCGTTTGTACTCGGAGGCGGAGTCTCAGCTCGAGGAGGCGCTGATTCTCGGCGCGATGGGCGCGGGGAAGACGGCGGCGCTCGTCGAGTCCGCGCTGGATTTCAACATGAGCGACGCGGTGCGCAAGCAGGACGGGGCGGCGATCGTCGGGAGCGCGGCGGGGACGCGCGTGGGGAAGCGCGTGGTCTGGGACTGGGTCCGCGCGAACTGGGACGCGGTGGAGGCGAAGTTCGGGGGCGGGGGGGTGAGCTCGGGGTTGACGCGCATCATCGGCGCGAGCTGCTCGGGGTTGGCCTCCGAGGAAGACGCCCTCGCCATCGAGGCGTTCTACCTCCCCAAGAAGATCGAGGGCGCCGAGCGAACCGTGTCGCAGGCGGCGGAGGCGGTCAGGGCCAGGGCCGCCAGGCTCGAGCGAGACGCGGAAGACGTCGCCAAGTGGCTGGCTGCCAAGAGCGAGTGAGAGGAGTGAGAGGAGCGAAGAAGAAGAAACTCGAGCTGGACGTAGAGACGAGACACCGTGTCAAGCTGAGAAATGGACGCCGAGCATCAAATCCGCCGATCGCGCCGATCGCCGATCGCGCCGATCGTTTCTCCCGAGCCGCGCGCGCATTCCCCGTCGCGCGCCGTCAATCGTCTCTCGGGTCGGTCGTCGACGGTCACGATGACGGTCGAGGATCCCGGGGAGCAGGACACGCCGGTGGATCTCGACAAGCTGAAGGCGAGCCTGGGGTGCCCCCTGTGCCAGGGCGTGTACCGCTTCCCCGTCACCGTGGTGCGTTGGACGCGCGGGGCGAATGCACGCGACGCGCGCGCGTTCCTCCCCTCGATCGTCGGGCGCTGACCTCCCCCCTTCCCCCCCCCCCC
>MDSW01163607.1_pt1 | contig 32647 bp, 24 predicted proteins | sample 811171 | NCBI WGS metagenome assembly MDSW01 (sample SAMN05326641, study PRJNA326480) | marine metagenome | isolation source: seawater | place: Atlantic Ocean: North West | collected 2012 | reverse complement strand
GCTGGGTTTTGCATGGCTATGGCTGGAAGCTGGCTGGGCTTTTTAGTCCACAACCGACATCCTGCGCGGGTGTTTATGGGGGATACGGGCTCGCTAGCCATGGGAGCAGCACTCACAGGTGTGGCACTTCTCTCCAATAGCCTCTGGGCCCTCTTCGTTATGGGAGGGGTGTTTCTGGCTGAGTCCTTGTCGGTGATCCTCCAGGTGTGGGTCTTCAAAGCAACCAAAGGACCCGATGGCGTCGGTCGGCGCGTGTTGCGAATGGCTCCGCTGCACCATCATTTTGAACTCGGCGGTGCAAGTGAACGCACCGTGGTGCCATGCTTTTGGCTAGCTACTTTCGCTTTTGTGCTCTTGGGTCTTCTTCTCACTCCTTTGAGTTGAAGTACCGGCTACATCAAAAAAGACGTTGCAAAATCTATTCCAATCAATATCTATGATTACAATGTTTCTGAATGAATGGAGTAAAACTATTAAAAATGGCTTATTTCACATGGCGAGAAAAAGGTTTGACCGCTGATTGTTCAAGTCTTGAATCCATGGCTGCTCGATTTGAAGAATCTGCTCGTCTGATGAGGCGAATGGCTGAAGAAGGATTTGAAATGAAACGAGTGGGATCCGAACAACGTATTGCTCACACCAATCAAAACATCTTTGAAGCATGGGGATTCGTGAGTGAAGAATCCCCAGTACGCCAACTCACATTAATTCCAGATGAGCACGAATCAAACGCGAGCGCTTGAGTTCAATGATGATGATCTAATCCCATCTCCAATCCATGAGCCATCGATTGATAGTCTTTACCAATCACAGACTCAGGCTCTTTAAGGTTAATGTTCCACTGAAGAGCGGTACCATCATTTGCAAATCCCATCAGCTGAAGATTAATGGCATCAATTAAAATCTCTTGAAGCAGACCTTTTTGAATGCCTTTAGGATTTCCCTGTAACCCAGTGACTTCATAAGAACTAAATACGTTGTTAATATTACCTCCGCCTCTGGCATTTTTTTCTACACTATGAAGTGCAAGTAGACCACCTGAACCGTTATCACTGCGAATCGGAATAAAGGCAGCTTCGTCCTTAGAGATTGACAATGGAATCCCACCAACTACAACATCCCCCCAAAACTTCCAAGCAAGTTGATCACCGTAAATAACGCCTTCGCCAGTTTTAAGATCAATTTTCCCACCCACCTCACCAACTTCTACTTCAGATTCAAGGGTTCCACGAGCAAACTTATTTTTTACAATCTGCTTTTTTTGTGGACAAACAAATGAAATTACATTTCCATCATCATCAGTCCCGACTTTAACAATATCTTCGTTAAATTTTAATTCTCCCGATCGGGGCCAATTTCGACCAGGTAATTTTTTAGGATCATATTGAAAAAATACATTTTCTGAAGGCATCATTTTTTTAACATCTGCATCTCTAGAATGATTATCGATTAGCTGATCATCCGAAACCAGAGATACTTTCACTCCTTTCAATTCTTTACGTGTCACAAAAGAATCCCCATCAAGATCAAGAGCTTCTTTCAAAAAGCGAAGATCCTCTTCTTCTATGCTCAATACATTTTTTGACTTAGACTGACCTTCTGACTTTGATGTTGATGCTTCAAAATGCAGTGGTACTTCAGGTACTCGTTCTCCCATATTGAGATCTTCAGACGTTTCATTTTTGATAATCGAGCCACTATTATTATTCTCACCCCTAGGTTCAAGTTTAAAAATCATCTTATGTTGAACCTTTGGAAGCTGAACTCCCCGAGGCAAGCGAACCTTCAATCCTTCATTAAAATCAAGGAATTTTTTAAGACTTAAGCGCATGATTAAAGGCCTAAAAAATAAAAATAACCTCTACAACAGCAAACTGTCCTATCTAAACATAAAGAAATTATAATATAATCACAGCAAGTACAGCAAGAATTGGGGGGATTTGTTCTGGTTTGTAAACTGCTGAGAACTAGATACAGATGAGGTCTCAAATGCTCTCCTGGCTCGAAAAAAGGCTATCTGAAGCTGCAAACGATCCAGATAATCTTCTCAAATGGGTTCTGATCTATTTTGGAGTATCGTCCCTTGCATTCATCGCCGTATGGTTAATCGGATACGCCCGCAGCAACATACAAGAACAAGATTAAGACTGACTCACGTCGATCTCAATCAACGTCCAACTGAAACTGAAAAGCGGTAGTGACTCAATCCATCCAAAACGCCACCAACACTGGGTCGAGCTGAGAAAAATACCCGCTGTTGCTGCTTCAAGCGTTCCAAACAAGGGTCATGATCTGCCGGCACCACAGTCGCAGGCAAGCCGCGCATCAATTCGCCATCCCCTTGCTGACTAGCAACCACCAAAACCTGCTCAAGCTTCAGATTCCAACGTAAGGCGAGAAAACGAATCGCTTCACTCCGAGACGCACCCTGTGGGAGAACATCTAAAAACCAATGGCAACGCAACCTAGGCTCGGCCTTGAGGCGTTCGCGACGAAGGCGCTGGCGGACAAGCGTCAAGATCTCTGCATCCGTTTCCTGCAACAGATAACTCACCTTGCAAGGGCCCTGATGTTCAAACTCTTGCAAGGTGATGTGATCGCGTAAGTCATCCAAGGCGTCCATCACGGCCTGACGATTCCAACCGCTTTGAATGCGTTGCTGCCAAAGCCGATCGGGCCGTTCATCAACCCCGTAATGAATCTCGCTACCAGCACGGCTGATCCAAACCTGAGGTTCTGGAAGATGCAGTTCCTGATATCGCTGTCGAGCCATGGACAACGAACGACCCGTCAAGATGCCAAGACCCAAACGCTCTCCATAACCATCTCTTTGCAGTCGTCCACGCAGATCCGCTAAGGCAGGCCCTTCCGGCAATTCAAGACTGTTATCCAAATCAAGCAACAACAACCGCGTCGGACATCTGCCGACCCAATCGTGTGTCAAAGACGAAATGGGTTCCTTGGGCGATATCCGTTGCTGCATCAACGCGAGATAACGACACACATGCGCATCCCAACTGAAATGACGACTAATCGCTTCAACACCGTTGTCTCTCCAACGCTGCCATTGCTGCCGATCAGATCCAGCACGTTCCAACGCCTCCTGCAAAGCTCCTGGATCGGTGACATCAGCCAACAAACCGTTCTCACAACGGGCCTGAATATCTCTTGGTCCACCATCATCTGTTGAAACCATGGGCAGTCCGCAAGCGGCAGCTTCCAACAAAGTCAGTCCAAAAGGCTCGGTCAAAGCTGGGTTCACAAAAAGACCACGCCGCTGAGCTGCCCAGCGATAAAGAGCGGGAATCTGTTCACGCCGATGCTGTTTCGGGTAGGCAACGAAGCCGTACAAGTTGTAGCGATCGACCAAATCGAACACCTGCTGAAAAACATCGCGTTGTTGTTTCTCCAATTGCCGAGGATCCTCACGACAACCCATCACGAGTACAAGATTGTGACGCTGGCGGAGCACCCTTGACCGACCAAACGCTTCGACCAAAGCAGGGATGTTCTTGCGCCGCACAGCTCGAGAAATAGCCAGCAGAGGTGGCCTCTCCGGCTCCCTCAAAAACGGCTGCAACATGCTGTCCAAAGCGTTTTGCTGCTGAACGCAACCGTTGGGATGGAATCGTGTCGAATCGACACCGGGAGGCACGACCTCAGCTCGCTCCAAACGAAAATGGCGATAGCGGGCATATTGATTTTCAGCTTCCTGACGAGTACTGGTTATCACAAGATCTGCCTTCGATAAAACGCGTTCTTCTGCCTCAATGCGTCGGCTAATTGAATAAGAATGATCAATCTGCTGACGATCTCCGCCGGCCGCAATCAACCGACGCATCTTTTCGCGACCGAGCGAATGTCCGGTAAATACCAAAGGAAGACCCAAACGCTGACTGACTAAAGCCCCCACGAAACCAGCATCGGCGTAATGAGCATGAATCCAATCCACGGCCTGACCAGGTTGACGCAGATGATCAACAAGCTGATCAGCAAGTTCCTCCAGATAAGGCCAGAGCGATTCCTTCCTCAAATACCGCTTGGGACCAAACGGAAAACGAAGAATGCGTGCTCCTGTTGCAATGGTCTCCTGAGGTGAGGCGTAGTCCTCAGACACGCGACGATCGTGGATCAAACGCGTCACCACATCGACTTGATCAACCTCGGGACGCATCGCAAGGCTTCTGACCAGATCAAGCACATACAAGGTCTGACCCCCTGTATCCGCGTCGCGGCCTAACTCAAGATCACGGGAACGGAAGAGACCATGCAAATGCAGGTGCAACAACCGGATGCCCATGCTTGACCCTCAAAATGACAACAAGACTTGAACAGCCTTCGGAATTTTTTAGAGGCAGAAGTCGATTTGAAAAGTAAAAAAAATCTTAGAAAAGAAAAAACAAGGATTGGCAGGATTGCCAATCCTTGTCAGCGGAAGCGAAGCGGCCAAAATCCCTGGAAAGTCAAGCGGCTCAAACCATATCTCTCTGTAAACAATCGGCGCACTCAGAGTCGCTCACTGACATCGATGAGACGAATCTTGGAATGTCCCCAACCACCTGACGAAAAACGAAAGGAATCCTCTGTACCCAGTTGCTCATTCACCCACGCCAACAACAAAGGCCCAATCAACGCCGTCTGGTCTTCTCCTTTGAAACTGCGCAGGGTGAAATGATCAGCTCCCTCAGCCAGGACAAGGCGATGGCCCTTTTGCGCTGCAACAGCATTCCGCATTGGCGTAATCGCCTCTGGTCCTGAGGGAACCACCCAATCGCGTGTACCACTCACAAGGAGCACCTTGGCAGAGAGTGTTGTTGCGCTAGCCGGATCGAACAGCAACCGTAGAGGTGGACTCACCGCCACAACCGCTTTTACCCGTGAATCAGCCAATCCTGCCTGATCAATGCCTGACAACCAACTGCACTGCAGAACCCAGCTGATGTTCCGTTCAGGATCTTTTTGATTTTTACAACGAGCCAAAAGCTTCCGATCGGTGGGGTGAGCTCCTGCTAACTGCAAGCTGGTGGTGGCTCCCCAAGAATGTCCAATCACTGCAACCGATTGCGTGTTCAGATCTTGTCCAACGTTGATCTTGCCTGTTTCGATGAGATCAAGCAGAGCAGAAATGTCCTTCGGACGCTCACGCAACTCCTCAGGACCTGGTGGAGGTCGATCACCAGACAGCATTGATTGCTGCTGACTGAAATCACTACCTGGATGATCAGGCATCAACACGGTGTACCCGGCCGATGACAACATCTCTCCCCAACCCTCAAACGATTCTGGATCGTCCCAAAGTCCATGGGAAATCACCAGCAAACGCCCATTTCCCAGACCGGTGGGCTGCAACAAAAGCACTCGCAGAGGATTTTGTCGATGAGGAACCGAAACGTTCAGCTCAGAACGCCTCCAATCATGCTTCAGCGGACCTTGTAAGGCAGGCGTGACTTCAGCAGACTGACCTGTCTTTGCCAACACAACACCCTGCTCCAGATTAATCACTAAGCGATTGGCAAATTGCAGGAGCATGGAGAGATCCACCGTGGCCTCCTGGCCAGGCATCTCACGCAAAAAACCAAGGATGTTCGATTGACCTTTTTGTTCAGCCCGCTTCAATGCATTGCTCAGCATGCTGCCGCTGGAATCGATCTCAACACCCTCGAGCTTTACAACCGAAGCAGCTGCCAAAAGAGCCTGCTCCAATAAAGGCTGACCGGTCGCCCCCTCCAAAAATGCCTGGGTATGTAGTGGCAGTGGCGCCAGAAAAATCTGTTCGAGCAACCTCAACAATTTCCCTCCACTCGCCCCCTGTAAATCCACGAGATCAGGACTGGTACGAATTAACTCAACAGCGCTCTCACTTTTTTCCAAATTCAGCGTGATGCTGGTTTCGAGAAAAGGCATCTGCAAAACCAACCTCTCCACTGCCAAGGCTGGGGCAGGCATACAACCCAGAGCTAAACCACTCAATAGTGCTGCCAAACGAAAACGCATCGGAGACATCAAGCGGCGATCGATGATGGCAACTCAGGAGGATGTTGCTCAAGAACTCGTCGTAAATAACGACCTGTGTGACTGGTCGAATGCTGGGCCACTTGCTCAGGAGTACCCGTCACCATAATCTCACCACCTTTATCGCCTCCTTCAGGGCCAAGGTCGATGATCCAATCACTGCAGCGAATGACATCCAAATTGTGCTCAATGCAGATGATCGAATTGCCCTTATCAACCAAACGCTGCATTACATCCATCAATTTGTGGACGTCATAAAAACTAAGACCGGTCGTGGGTTCATCAATCAGATACAACGTCTTACCGGTGGCACGTCGTGATAACTCGGTCGCTAACTTCACGCGCTGCGCTTCTCCACCAGACAAGGTGGGCGCTGGTTGTCCGAGCTTGACATAACCGAGCCCAACATCAACCAATGTTCGCAAGCGATCAGCAGCTTGTGGAATGGCGGAGAAAACCTCTGCTGCTTGCTCCACAGTCATCTGTAAAACATCAGCAATGGTGAAGCCTTTGTATTTAACTTGCAATGTCTCACGATTAAAACGAGCGCCCTTACAAACATCACATTGAACATAAACATCGGGCAAGAAATTCATTTCAATCACATTCACACCCTGTCCACGACAAGACTCACATCGGCCGCCTTTGACGTTGAAGCTGAACTGACCAACCTTATAACCACGCGCCTTCGCCTCCACAGTGGCGGCAAACACCTGACGAATCGGATCAAAGGCGCCGGTATAAGTGGCTGGATTGGAGCGAGGTGTACGACCAATCGGACTCTGATCAATCACGATCACCTTGTCGATTGATTTAATCCCACGCAACTCACCAAGACCTGTTGGGAAAGGAACTTTGAGCCCCAAACCATTTTCTAAAGCTGGATGCAACAATTCATTAACCAATGTACTCTTCCCACTACCACTCACACCCGTCACTGCAACTAATTTCCCCAAGGGAAAATCAACGGTAAAGTTGAGCAAATTATTGCGATTGCAATCAATTAACTGCAGCCTTCGACTGCTGCCTTCACGACGTTCAACAGGTGTTGGAATCGAACAGCGACCACTCAAATAAGCCCCTGTCAGCGACTCATCACTCTCAAGAAGATCTTCTACTCCCCCTTCTGCCACGATGTGGCCACCGTGAATCCCTGCTCCTGGACCAATATCAACAACATGATCTGCAGCACGGATCGTGTCCTCATCGTGCTCCACCACCACCAATGTGTTGCCCAGATCACGCAACCGCATCAGGGTTTTGAGCAACCGATCATTATCGCGCTGATGCAAACCGATGCTCGGTTCATCCAGCACATAAAGCACTCCAGTCAGACCTGCTCCAATCTGCGTCGCCAAACGAATGCGCTGAGCTTCTCCGCCCGATAACGTCATCGCAGGGCGATCCAGACTCAAATAATCAAGACCAACATCGAGAAGGAAGCGCAAGCGCAAACGTATCTCACGCAACACCAAATCACCAATCTGAATCTGACGGGATGTCAATAAAGGGTCGGCTCCCTCACTCGCACCTACTCCCATCAATTGTTCGATCCGCTCCAATGTCTGCCCCACACTGATCGAGGTCAACTCAGTGATCCGATAGGGACCCACACGAACCGCAAGAGCCTCCGGACGTAAACGTTGACCATGACAAAACTCACAGGGAACCAGATCCAGATATTTCTCCAGTTTTTGACGAATCGATTCACCGCTAGCATCACGCAGCTGCCGTTCCAGAATCGGCAAAATACCCTCGAAAGGTCGTGTATAACCACCCTTTCCCTTGCGATAACGACTATCAGCCTGAATCAAAATCGGTTCACGACTTCCATGCAGCAACACATCACGTTGTTCATCAGTTAATTCATTCCAAGGCGTCTTAATCTCAAAACCGAACGCTTCACCAACAGAATAAAGCAACGAAAAATAGTAGCTATTGTCCTTTTCACTCCATGGTGCTACAGCTGCATAAACCGGTTGAGAAGGATCAGGAATCACCCGATCGGCTGTGAACTTGCGAAGATGACCAATGCCATGACAATGCTCACAAGCACCATAAGGACTATTAAAAGAAAACAATCGCGGTGATAATTCCTCCATGACAGCCCCATGCACAGGGCAAGCGAAATTTTCGGAATAAAGACATTCTCTCTCAACCCCTTCGGGCAATTCCTCATTCTTTTTAGGGACAACTTCCACCAGAGCTAAACCCTCACCACGCTTCAAAGTCGTGCGCAATGAATCAGTCAACCGCTCTTGAATTCCCTCCCTCGCCACCAAGCGGTCAACCACCACTTCAATGTTGTGAGATTGGTTTTTATCGAGCTCAATGTTATCCACCAGTTCACGCACCTCACCATCGATGCGAACACGCGCAAAACCTTCCGCAGCCAAACCACTGATCAATTTGGTGTGCGTGCCCTTCTTTCCCCGAACCGCAGGCGCCAGCAACTGATAACGCGTTCCTTCCGGCAATAGCAGAATTTGATCGACCATCTCGTCGATGCTCTGGGGACGAATCGGTCGATCGCACTGCGGACAATGAGGTTCACCCGCCCGGCCGAACAAAAGACGCAGGTAATCCTGAATCTCGGTCACCGTTCCGACTGTCGAGCGAGGGTTATGGCTCGTGGATTTCTGATCAATCGAAATCGCCGGCGATAGTCCCTCAATGGCATCCACGTCAGGTTTATCCACCTGACCAAGAAACTGCCTGGCATAAGCAGAGAGACTTTCGACATAACGGCGTTGCCCCTCGGCAAAGATCGTGTCGAACGCCAGAGAGCTCTTACCGCTACCACTCACACCGGTGAACACCACCAGTTTGTTGCGAGGAATGGTGACGTCAACGTTTTTGAGATTGTGCTGGCGTGCACCCCGCACCCGGATCACATCCTCAGGACTTCCACCTTTGAGGTTGATCTGGACCGGCCGATCAGCACGATTGGCAGCGGCTCGCCCCATGACGCCTCTTTAGAAAGCATCAGATCTTAAGAAGAACGACCTGACTCAGGCCATGTTTCGTTCAAGAAGGCTGCTGGCATAAGCACTAGCTTGATCTCCTCCAGCCAATTCAGCAAGCTCATCCCGACGTTGCTGAGTGTCCCGCAGTTGGGACACCTCTGAACGAGTCACACCATCGAGCACATGCTTGCTGACTCGAAAATGATGGTCCGCAACTGCGGCAACAAGTGGTTGATGGGTGACGCAGAACACCTGTCGATGTCGTGCCAACGCGTGAAGCAGCTCTCCCATGGCACCGCTAATGCGTCCGCTCACTCCTGCATCAATTTCATCAAACAGAAGCGTGCTGGATCCATCGACAGCGGCCAGCGTTGTTTTTAACGCTAAGAGAAATCGCGACATCTCTCCACCAGAGGCCACCTCCACCAATGGTGCCAACGGCTGCCCGGGATTCGCAGAGAACAGAAAATGCACCTGATCACATCCCTGTTCCGAAGGCTCAATCGGCGTCAACTCCACTTGAAAACGCACATTCGCCAGTCCCATTGAGGGCAACAAAGCCATCAACGACTTCTCCAGGCGTATCCCCGCCTCCAAGCGCAACTGATGCAAGCGAGTATTGACCTCATCGCGCTGATGCCTTGTCGACTCTTCGATCAGCTTGAGCTGCTCTAAATCCGCTGCAATCCCCTCAGGAGCAAGACGTTCTCGCAATGTGTTGCGGCGCTGAATCAGGCCTGCCAGATCCATCCCATGACGTCTCTGCAACCGTTTGAGCTCTGCTAATCGACCCTGCAATTGATCAAGCCGCTCCGGTTCACTCTCCAGATCCATGCCATAGGAATCCAGCTGTTGCAGCAGATCCTCCAGACCAGCCTCCAAATCAAGAGCGCAATCCTTGAGAGGCTGCAGTGATCCATCCAACTGCGCCATCGCTTGCAACTCCTGGATGCAGATCGAACAATGATCAAGAAGCGACGGAACTTGATCAGCACCGTCTCGCAAATGACTAAACAAAATCGACAGCCCCTCTTGCAGCCGGACCCCGTGAACGAGGCGATCCTGTTCCAGCTCGAGTTGCTTGTCCTCAGAGGGATCATCTAAATCAGCTTGATCTAAAGCATCCAAAAGCTCCTGCTGCTCCTGCCGTTGCTGTTTCAAGCACTCCGCTTCCGCCAACCGTTGCTGAAGCGTCGCCGCTGCCGCCGACCAAAGCCGCCAGCAATGACTGACCTGCTGCTGTTGCTGCTGCAAGATCTCCCCCCCTAGACGATCAAGCCAACGCCGCTGTTGCCCAGGTCGAGATAACAGTTGCGTCTGTCCTTGCACCGTGAGATCGATCAGGAGCGGCCTCAGGGCCTGAAGTTGCTGACGGTTAACAGCAACACCGTTCAAGCGGGACCGACTCGTAAAGCGATCATCCTGACGGCGCCACTCGCGGCTCAGAAGCAAATCATCGTCATCGTCAACATCAAAATCAGCACGCCGCAACCAATCATTCACGGCTGGGGTGAGGAGGAAGGTGGCTTCGATCCGAGCCCGATCACAACCATTTCTGAGCAATCGAACCCCAGCAGCTCCCTGGGCACCGCCGAGCAAAGCATCCAGAGCATCCAGCAGAATCGATTTACCTGCGCCGGTCTCACCGGTCAAAACCGTGAAACCAGGTTCGAAGTCCAACTGAAGACTGTCGATCAGCGCGATGTTGTGAAGCTGCAGACCGGTAATCACAGCTTGAACCGGTGGCCGAGTTGACCGTAGCGGTGGTTTGGTTCGTTTAGAAGGGGTGAGCTGTTACGACCCCAGATCAATGGCGGAAGACCTCGGGGATTTTATTGAAGCCGCCGGTCTACTCAAGTACGACCCTGCCGCTATCACCCGGATCTACGCCGGTCATCCTCAACGGCTGATTCGCAGACTGTGGCAAACGCTGGTGCCAATCGGACTGTTTCTTCTTGGCGTCGCCAGCGACTGGCTGTTCGGGCTATTGCGTCAATCAGAACGTGCTCGTTCACGCGCTCAAGAATGTGCAGAACTTTTGGTGGAACTCGGACCAGCCTTCATCAAGGCAGGACAGGCCCTATCGACTCGACCCGACATCGTTCCGCCCGTCCTCCTGGAAGAACTCGGGCAACTGCAAGACCAACTGCCTGGGTTTGATAGTGATCTGGCGATGGCTTGTATCGAAGAGGATCTCGGCGCTCCGGTTCACACCCTGTTCGAAGAACTGGAACGCGAACCGATCTCAGCAGCTTCGCTCGGGCAGGTGCACCGAGGTGTGCTCAAAAACGGCGAACGGGTCGCCGTCAAAGTTCAACGACCTGGACTCCGTGAACAAATTACGCTTGACCTTTATATTGTTCGCAATATTGCCTCTTGGTTAAATAAAAATATTGGGTTAATCCGCAGTGATCTTGTTGCTCTGATTGACGAATTGGGTCGAAGAGTATTTGAAGAAATGGATTATCTCAATGAAGCATCCAATGCTGAACGTTTTCGCACCCTTCATCATCACAACGCCCGCATCGCCGTTCCAATCATTCATCGAGACGTCACCAGCCGCAGAGTGCTGACGATGGAATGGATTGACGGAGTCAAGCTGACCAATCTTCCTGCCGTTCGTGAACTAGGTATCGACCCAGATGACATGGTGAATGTCGGAGTGAACTGCAGTTTGCAACAGTTGCTTGAACATGGTTTTTTCCACGCTGATCCCCACCCAGGCAATCTGCTTGCTTTGAAGAATGGCCAACTGTGTTATCTCGATTTCGGGATGATGAGCGAAGTCAGTCGTGAATCGCGTACTGGCCTAATTCAGGCAGTTGTGCATCTCGTCAACCGCAACTTCGGCAAACTCTCTAAGGATTTCGTCACCCTTGGCTTTTTGGCAGAAGACGTCAATCTTGAACCAATCGTTCCAGCTTTTGAACAAGTTTTTAGCCAGGCTCTGGAAATGGGGGTCAGCCGAATGGACTTCAAAAGTGTTACTGATGACATGTCTGGTGTGATGTATCGCTTCCCGTTCAGAGTTCCTCCTTATTACGCCCTGATTATCCGTTCTCTCGTCACACTAGAAGGCATTGCACTCAGCGTTGATCCTGAATTCAAGATTCTTGGCGCTGCCTACCCTTATTTCGCCCGCCGGCTGATGGAAGACCCTGACCCACAGTTGCGTCAAAGTCTCAAAGAGATGTTGTTCGACGGTGAGGCATTCCGTTGGACCCGACTCGAAAATCTGGTGTCTTCTGCGGCAAGCCAAGCAGATCTCGATTTAGAAACTCTTCTGGATCAATTACTTAATTTCTTGTTCTCAGCTAACGGGGGTTTATTACGCGATCAACTCGTAGAAACCACGGTGGAGCGTTTAGATGCAATTGGCTGGTCAACCATGCAACAACTTGGCACCCGCCTCCCCAAACGCCTCTTCCCACAAAGCCTCAAGCCATCGGGTTCGCTCAATGAAGATCCAAGACTTCAACTTGAACCGATTCGTCAATTGATCCAAGTTCTCCAATCATTGCCTGGCTTCAACTCAGAGATGCTGCTGCGTCGTCTGCCAAGAGTGATGAATGAACCCGATGCCCGGCGAATGGGACTCAAAGTGGCGCAAGGTTTAGCCGAACGGGGAGTTGTCCGCCTCGTCAAGGTTGCTGCTGGAGTCCGCCCCTAGATTCCAGCCACATCAACACTACAAATGAGCTCCACTCAAGGTCGCCGCCGCTCAGTTCTTGCCATGGCTGCGGGCGTGGGGATCACCCTGAGCAGTCTGATCAGCCCGGCATATGCCGCCAAAGATGTTGCCTTAGTGAGCGGGGCATTTCGACGATCCATTCCGGTGAAAGAGATCGAACATCTGGCCGAAACTGGCGAAGCCATTGGCCTCCTGAAAAATTTGATTGACCTGTCCGGTCAAGATCCGAATGACGTGGCCAAACTGCTCAATCAAAAATTGAATGTGCCACTAGTGCTGACCAGCCGGCTGATCAACACCCGTATTGGCGATGCAATCGTTCGACGTGTGGCCAAAATTATTTATCCGATCTACACGCCTGAATCTGCGGTGAGTGTGCCTGCAATCCGAGCCGGTGTCGTGAACGGACTGCAATTAGATGAAGGAGGACTCACTGCCGTGAACTTCCTTAAGGCCTACCCCAACGATGTTATGGCCGTCAATCTGCCCGCCCTTTTCTCCGTGGTCGAAAAAGCTCAATCCATCGCTGGCTTGGTGAAATTCTTCTCGGATTCCCCTCTCGATGGACTCAAAGATGGAAATCTCTCAAACCATTGAGCTCTGACACCTAGATTCCGGCTCGTCCCGCCAACTCCTCGGTGTCCTTGTTTCGGAACCTCCGTCAACGCTTCGCTGCCAAGCCAGTGATGCAGGATTGGCCGGGCCTGATCGAGGCCTACAGGAGCTGGCTGCCAGTGAGCGGAAGCACCCCTGTGATCACACTTCGTGAGGGTGCTACACCATTGATCCCGGTTCCCTCTGTGGCAGAGAGGATTGGCCGCGGCGTGAAGGTGTATGTGAAATACGACGGCCTCAATCCGACTGGTTCATTCAAAGATCGCGGCATGACGATGGCCATCAGTAAGGCCAAAGAAGCCGGCTGTGAAGCCGTGATCTGTGCGAGTACAGGCAACACCAGTGCTGCAGCGGCGGCTTATGCCCGTCGTGGTGACATGCGCGCCTTCGTCCTCATCCCAGATGGTTATGTCGCTCAGGGAAAGCTGGCTCAGGCACTGGTCTATGGCGCTGAGGTACTGGCCATCCGCGGCAATTTCGATCGGGCCCTCGACATCGTTCGTGAAGCGGCGGAAAAATACCCCGTCACCCTTGTCAACTCGGTCAATCCCTATCGACTCCAGGGGCAAAAAACTGCCGCTTTTGAAATCGTCGATGCCCTCGGCGATGCCCCTGATTGGCTGTGCATTCCCATGGGAAATGCGGGCAACATCACTGCATATTGGATGGGATTCCAGGAATACCAAAACGCTGGACACAGCCGAATCTTGCCTCGCATGATGGGATTTCAAGCCAGCGGCTCAGCACCATTGGTATACGGGACAACAGTGAGCGATCCAGACACCATCGCCACGGCGATCCGCATTGGTAATCCCGTCAATCGCGACAAGGCAATCGCCGCTCAAAAGGCGAGCAAGGGCGCTTTCCTGGATGTGACGGATGCCGAAATCATCGAAGCGTACAAATTGCTTGGCGGCAGCGAAGGCATCTTCTGTGAACCGGCTAGCGCCGCTTCTGTCGCGGGCCTGATCAAGCGCAAGGAAGAAGTTCCGACTGGTGCCACGGTGGTGTGTGTGTTGACAGGCAATGGACTGAAAGACCCCGACTGTGCGATCAACAACAACGACGCAGCGTTCCATACCGATCTCAAGCCCGATCTCGACACAGTGGCCAATGTCATGGGGTTCTAAACAGGCTTGGACGAACCGAACTCCAGCCCCCAATGGGGGCTTTTTTGATGGTCAAACCGAGGGCTGCGTGCATAGACACCGACAAAAGTGCCTGAGGACAACAGCTTTATATGCAATGCCCAGCCTGGGGAAATCAAGGTCAAACCATTCGGTCAATCAGCACGGAAGCAATCCACGACCTGTGAAAAGGTGGAAAAAATCTCTTGCCTTCACAGATCAATCTTCTTTCTCCCCAAAGCTGCGAATTTCAAACGTTCCGACCACACTTGTTTTTGGGTCACTTATCCACATTTCCACAAGCCCTTCTACGACTGTTGTTTGTTTTCTATTTCATTGAACTTGAATAACAAAACAGCCGATAGATGCATCTACAAAAGTTCCCTATTGCACTTCGCCCAAGCCTGTGAAAATGTGGTGGTGCCTGAGATCACCTTTGAACAGCTCTCACGATGAAAGTGGTTTGCTCTCAGGCGGAATTCAATGCTGCTTTGCAGTTGGTCAGTCGGGCTGTTGCAACTCGTCCGACCCACCCAGTGTTGGCCAATGTTTTGTTGACGGCTGATGCTGGAACAGGACGCTTGAGTTTGACCGGTTTTGATCTCAATCTCGGCATACAAACCTCCATGGCGGCCTCTGTCGAAGCCAGTGGAGCTATCACGCTTCCCGCCCGTTTGCTTGGAGAAATCGTCTCGCGGCTTTCCAGTGATTCTCCGGTCACCTTGGCGACTGAGGAATCTGGTGAGCAAGTTCAGCTCACCAGCCTCAGCGGTAGTTATCAGATGCGTGGTATGGCAGCGGATGACTATCCCGATCTCCCCATGGTCGAGAGTGGAATGGCGCTGAAGCTGCAACCCACCGGTTTGGTCTCAGCATTGAAGGGAACTTTGTTTGCCAGCAGTTCGGATGACGCGAAACAGCTGCTGACTGGGGTTCACCTCAGGTTTCGTGAACGCGCTTTGGAAGCAGCTGCCACAGATGGACATCGCTTAGCTGTTCTTCAAGTGCAAGAGGCTCTCCAGTCTGAGGCGACAGCAGCGGATCAGTCCACAGAGGAAGAGTCTGGTTTTGCGGTCACCTTGCCAGCTCGTTCACTGCGGGAGGTGGAACGCTTGATGTCGGGTTGGCGTTCGGAAGAACCGGTGAGTTTGTTCTGCGATCGAGGACAGGTGGTTTTTCTGGCGGCGGATCAGATGGTGACGAGTCGAACCCTGGAAGGGACGTATCCCAATTACTCCCAGCTCATTCCAGACGGTTTTAGCCGCACCCTTGGAGTAGACCGCCGTGGCCTGATTGCAGCGCTGGAGCGCATCGCTGTCTTGGCAGATCAACACAACAATGTGGTCAAATTCAGTAGTGACCCTGAAAACGGTTTGATTCAAATCAGTGCCGATGCTCAGGATGTCGGGAGTGGTTCGGAATCTCTGGCAGCAACGTTGAGTGGAGATGCTTTGCAGATTGCCTTCAATGTTCGCTACCTGTTGGAGGGCCTGAAAGCGATGGCTTCGGATCAAGTGGTCCTTCATTGCAACGCTCCCACTACTCCTGCAGTGCTGCGCTCTGGAGATGAAACTGATGGTTTCACCTATTTGGTGATGCCTGTCCAAATTCGTTCCTGACTTGAGCCTTCCCGATCTGCTGCTGCTCAGTGATCTCTTGCATCACACTGTGCGCTGTGAGTTCGGTCTTGATCATGGTCCAGGCGTCATGGCTTGGATGCATCCGCCTGTGCATCGTTTGTTGGGTTGGGTGAGCCGACCCTCGGCTCTGAGGATGTCCCGCGAGGTTTGGCGTTTGGATCAGTGCTGTGGATTGACAGATCAGCAGATCTACGTCCGAGGAGAACCTGCGCTGACAGATCAGGTCACCCTGGAACGCCTACCCACATTGATTGATGCTGATCTTCTCGATCGCCATGGGGACAAGCTGGGAATGCTCGTGGATTTGGTATTTGAGCCAACCACCGGCACGATTCGTCATTACCTTGTTTCCCGTAGTGACCCCAGGCTTCCCGGTAGTTCACGCTGGCAACTCACCCCTGAGCGAATCGTTGATCAACAGCCAGGGGTGGTTTTAACCGGTTTGAATCAATTGGACGATTTGCCGGTGTTTCGCTCCAGCGTTCGCCAGGATTTTTTACAACGCACCCAGCGTTGGCGTGATCAATTGCGCCAGATGGGTGATCGAGCTGGTGATCGGTTGGAAGGTTGGTTGGAGGAACCTCCTTGGGATGATCAGCCCGTGCAGGCCAAACAAGAGCTTGAGGCTCCGGATCGGGTCGATCCTTTGGAGGATTGGCAGGACGATGAGTGGTCCAATCCCCCTGAATCGCAGCCGTCACGCGAGCGTGGGACCCGTTCTCGGGGTGAGGACCCCTGGGTTGGATAAAGCATTACGGGCTGTCGGCAACACTGGTGTTAGGCGCTTTTCGGTCTTTGGTTTCGACTCCCGATGGTTGCGGATATGACGCAGCTGCAGCCTTAAGGCAGGAAGGGTTAAAGCCCAGGGATTGGGATGAAATCTGTCGTCGTCTGGGTCGTGAACCCAATCGGGTGGAGTTGGGCATGTTCGGTGTGATGTGGTCCGAACATTGCTGCTATCGCAATTCTCGTCCCTTGCTTCGTGGTTTTCCCACAGAAGGCCCGCAAATTTTGGTTGGGCCTGGCGAGAACGCCGGTGTTGTCGATCTTGGTGGTGGTCATCGCCTCGCGTTCAAGATCGAAAGCCACAATCACCCGTCTGCCGTAGAGCCGTTTCAAGGTGCGGCTACTGGGGTTGGCGGCATTTTGCGAGACATTTTCACGATGGGTGCACGGCCCATTGCGTTGCTGAATGCTTTGCGTTTTGGGCCGTTAGAGGATCCCGTCAATGTTGGTCTGATGGAGGGCGTGGTGGCCGGGATTGCTCATTACGGCAATTGTGTTGGCGTTCCCACTGTTGGTGGAGAGGTCGCGTTTGATCCGTCGTATTCCGGCAATCCATTGGTCAATGCCATGGCCCTTGGTTTGATGGAAACGGACGACATCGTGAAATCCGGCGCGAATGGGGTTGGCAATCCAGTTGTTTATGTCGGAAGTACGACTGGGCGGGACGGCATGGGAGGAGCCAGCTTTGCCAGTGCGGAATTAAGTGCTGATTCCCTGGATGATCGTCCTGCGGTGCAGGTTGGCGATCCTTTTCTCGAGAAGGGGTTGATCGAGGCCTGTTTGGAGGCTTTTGCGAGTGGGGATGTCGTTGCGGCTCAGGACATGGGCGCGGCGGGACTGACCTGTAGTTGTTCTGAAATGGCGGCCAAAGGTGGCCTGGGAGTGGAACTGGATCTGGATCTCGTGCCAGCGCGTGAGGCTGCAATGACTCCCTATGAGTTCCTTCTGTCGGAATCCCAAGAGCGCATGCTCTTTGTTGTCAAAACGGGTCGAGAAGAGCCCTTGATGGAGCGGTTCCGGCGCTGGGGTCTGCAAGCGGTTGTGGTGGGAAAGGTGCTTGAGGAGCCTCTGGTGCGGGTGCTGCATCAAGGTGCGACTGCGGCTGAAGTACCAGCGACGGCGCTCGCGGATGACACACCGATCGAAAATCACCGTCTTCTCAGCGAACCACCGGACGACCTCAAGGGGCTGTGGCAATGGCACGAGGATCAGTTGCCGGAGTTGAACGATGCCAACGCTGTGTTGTTGCAACTCTTGGATGACCCCACCATTGCGAGTAAGCGATGGGTTCACCGTCAGTACGACCAGCAGGTCTTGGCGAACACCGTGATCTCGTCGGGTGCTGCTGATGCGGCTGTGGTGCGGCTGCGTCCGCAGCAGTCATTTGTGGAGGAGAAACGAGGTGTGGCAGCGACGGTGGATTGTCCCAATCGCTGGGTAGCTTTGGATCCGGAGCGCGGTGCGATGGCCGCTGTGGCGGAAGCAGCTCGCAACTTGAGTTGTGTCGGTGCAGAGCCATTGGCTGTGACTGACAACCTCAATTTCCCTTCACCGGAAACACCGAAGGGCTATTGGCAGCTGGCGATGGCGTGCCGTGGGATCTCTGAGGCATGTCGTGCCCTCAAGACGCCTGTCACCGGCGGCAATGTGTCCCTCTACAACGAAACAAGACGAGATGATGGCACTGTCCAGCCGATCCATCCGACACCCGTCATCGGCATGGTTGGTCTTGTAGAAGACATTGATCGTGTGATTGGTCTCGGATGGCGTCAGCCTGGTGATCACGTGATTTTGTTAGGGATTTCGCCCTTCGAGCAGCAGGATCGTCGGCTTGGTTTTGCGGGTAGCAGTTATCAACAGTTGGTTCTGGGGGCGTTGGCCGGTCGACCTCCTTTGGTGGATCTCCAGATGGAAGCCAGTGTTCAGGAGTTGTTGCGTAGGGCCATCGCTCAAGGGATGCTGGCTTCCGCTCACGACAGCAGTGATGGTGGCTTGGCTGTGGCTTTAGCGGAAGCCAGCATCGCCTCAAATCTTGGCTTGCAATTGGAGCTGTCTGATCCGGTTGCACGGCTGGATCGACTCCTCTTTGCCGAAGGAGGTGCTCGTGTGGTTGTGTCGGTGAAAGCGGAGCGATGGTCTGATTGGCAGGCGCTGGTCCAAACCAATGCGGCAGCTGTTCCTGTTACACCTTTGGGTTTGGTGTCAGAACAAGGTCAGGTTCAGTTCCGTGTTGGAGATCGTCAGGTTTTGCAGCTCGATCTCCCAGAACTGCAGCGACGTCATGCCGAAGCATTGCCCAAGCGTCTCGGGCGTGGTGCAGAATCATGACGAATTTCTGAAGTCGAGGCGCCCTGTGCAATTGCTCGAGGCGGAGCGTCCCGATCGCATGGAGGAGGCCTGCGGGGTGTTTGCGGTCTTGGCTGCGGAACAACCCGTTGCCAATCTGGCCTATTTCGGGCTCTATGCCTTGCAACACCGTGGCCAGGAATCAGCTGGTATCGCTGTGTTCAATCAAGGCAAGGTTCGCCTTCACAAGGACATGGGTTTGGTCAGTCAGGTGTTTGATCAAGACGTTCTTGCGCGAATGCCGGGACATCTCGCCATTGGACATAATCGTTATTCCACGACAGGCAGCAGTCGGGTGTGCAATGCCCAGCCTGTGGTGTTGATGACTCGCCTCGGTGCTTTTGCGCTCGCCCATAACGGAAATCTTGTTAATGCTTCTGAATTGAGGCATGCCGTTGATGATGGACAGGCTGAATTCACATCCACCACAGATTCCGAATTAATTGCTTTTGCGTTGCAGCAGGCTGTGGATCGCGGATTGGATTGGCAGGCTGCGATTCGTGCCGCTCTCGATCTTTGCAAGGGGGCCTTCAGCCTGGTGATCGGAACCCCATCTGGGTTATTTGCTATTCGAGATGGTCATGGCATTCGACCGCTTGTTTTTGGCTTTTTAGGGGATCAGGACTCTGGTCAATGGGTTGTGAGTAGTGAGAGTTGTGGTTTAGAGATTATTGGTGCTCATTATGTTGATGATGTTCAACCCGGTGAAATAGTTCATTTCAATATTGGTGTTTCCACGCCAGATCGACAGCGCTGGAGTGAACAGCCCAATCGTCTTTGTGTGTTTGAGATGATTTACTTCTCGCGTCCTGATAGTCGTTTCTTTGGAGAGTCACTTTATAGTTATCGACAACGGATTGGTCAGACTCTTGCGCGTGAGTCTGGTGTAGATGCTGACTTGGTGATCGGTGTGCCGGATTCGGGTATTCCGGCAGCGATTGGATTTTCACAGGCGAGTGGCATTCCTTATGGTGATGGTTTGATCAAGAATCGCTATGTCGGTCGTACCTTTATTCAGCCTACGCAGGCGATGCGCGAAGCTGGGATCCGAGTCAAACTTAATCCGTTGCCTGATGTACTTTCAGGTAAACGGGTTATTGTGATTGATGATTCAATTGTGAGAGGAACGACAAGTCGTAAATTGGTAGTGGCTTTACGGGAAGCTGGTGCGACTGAGGTCCATATGAGAATTAGTTCTCCGCCTGTGACGCATCCTTGTTTTTATGGTATCGACACTGATACGCAAGATCAATTAATTGCAGCGCAACTCACTTTGGAGGAAATCGAGCAGCAGTTGAAAGTAGATTCTTTGGCCTATCTCAGTAAGGAAGGGATGGTTGAGGCGGCAAAAGCTGAATCAAGTCATTTCTGTACAGCTTGCTTTGATGGTGATTATCCGATTCCGATGGATCGCGACGTCTTGGCGAGTAAGTTGATGTTAGAACCGGCCGGAATTGCTGGTCGTTAAAGGGATTTAGATTGATTGATTTAATGTTTTAAGACAAGTTGTTTGTTTTTCTTGAAAAATATTTTTTGCTCTTGACTGCATTAATATTCCAACGAAGATATGAGTTGGAATAGTCTAGGGCCTGTGTTTGCGGTGATTCCAAAGTAAGATGATCTTTCTTGTTTGATCGGAAAATTGTAGCGGTAAATTGTTGGTAAATAGGTCTCCTGTGTGATTGTTTTGTCTGCTTTAGTTTGCATTAGGTCTTGCATTGATGTGCTGAATTTAAAATTTAAATTAGTTCACCGTTTGTGTGTACTATCACGTTTCGGTTGAGACTTGTTCGTTTGCTTGAATAGCTATTTTGTGTTTAGTAAATCATATTTAAGCTCATATTTTTTAGTGCTCAGTGCTAATTAGAGAGACGAGTTCGTTGATCAGTTCTCCGTTCTTTAAATCGAGTTGTTCGGAGAATCCTGCGCCAATGTCTGAGCACTCAAGCCTGGATGGATTGAGGCGACCATGACGTTTTTGATTTGTGATCACTCCCACTAGGCCTTTCCCGTAGCTCATCGCTGCGATCCGATCGTCGGTATGCGTAAGTTGAATGGCCATTTCGCCAAGATCTCCGCGTTGGCACATTCGCAGCTGGGCACCATCGATGCGGCTTAAGCGACCCTGGCTAGAGACGATCAGAAGCGTTTGATCTTCTGTGTTGATCGGCTGGCACATGGCTCCTGCAATTGATTCACCTGGGAGCAATCGCATTGTCATTGGTCCCTGTGCCAATCGACCCATCAAAGGTAAAGAATCCTCGTTAATTGGTAATCGCAACATTCGGCCAATATCACTGACTAAAACAAGATTTGTTCCGTTTTGGCAGATCATTGCTGAGCGCAAACAAATGCCCTCTTTCAGTTTCACCACACTGGTGGCACGACCTGAGAGATCTAAAACATCACGAAGGGGCAATCGTTTAAAGCGTCCGTCACTGCTGAGTAAGCCCAGGCTTAGGTCTGAAACGTCATTCTCTGGTAATTGCTCGATGGCAATAACAGGATCACCATCGAGACCACTGGGTAAAAAACGATCCAGAGGTCCCGGTTGTTGGCCTGCGAATTCCCAGCGCAGTAAGGCAACACGACCACCGGCACTAATCGCTAGTAATCGAGGTGGCGGTTCGATTGGAAGGATTAATCGCGCTGGTGATGGTTCGTCTCCGAGTGATACGGGATCATTGATGTGTAAACGTCCCAGCACTTGAGGGCTGATCACTTTCACTTGTCCGTCTGCTTGGATCAGTAGACGGCCATCGCCTGGTAGAGCCGCGAGAGCTTGTTGGCGGAGGAGTTCTGTGTTGGGCCGTTGGCTGGCGGCTCTCTCTGCCATCAGTTCATCTCCGCCTTCGACAAGCCGTGTGCGGCGGGGAGTGAAGAAGCGTTTTTTCAGAGCCTTCAGCTCATTGACCAGAGCATTGAGTAGATGATCTCTGTTCTCGAGAAGTAACTTCAGTCGTTCGCGTTCTTGGCGTAGCTCGTCGAGTTCTTTGCGCAGGCTTTCCTGTTCCAACCCTGTTAGGCGACGCAGCGGCATGGCGAGCACGGCATCAGCCTGTCGTTCCGTGAGGTCGAAATGCACCATCAAGCTCGCTCGTGCGGAAGCCGCATCCGCTGCTTCTTGGATCATTGCGATCACCCTTTGCAGGTTGTTCAGTGCAGTGATCAGGCCTTCGACCACCTCGAGGCGATCTTCGGTTTTGCGCAGGGCGTGGCTGGTGCGCCGGATCAGTGTCAGTTCCCTGTAATCAAGGAACGTTTGTAACAGCTGGCGAAGCGAAAGTTGTTGCGGTTGCCCATTCACCAGCGCCAGCAGGATGGCTCCAAAGTTGCTCTGTAAGGCTGTGCGCCGTTGTAAATCGGCAAGAACTTTTTCAGGATTGCCGTCGCGACGCAGTTCCACCACCACTCGCATGCCGTCGCGATCGCTTTCATCGCGAATGTCGGCGATGCCTCCGATTTTTCCATCATTGACCTGTTCTGCCAGCTTTTCGATCCAACCCGCTTTGCTCAATTGGTAAGGCAGTTCCGTAATCACCACTGCATTGCGCTTATGGCGACCTTTGCCTGGGTGAACCTCTTCGATGTGGGCGACTCCGCGCATTGGGATGCTGCCTCGACCACGCAGATAGGTGTCGCGTAGACCACTGCTGAGCAGCACCTCCCCACCGGTCGGAAAGTCAGGGCCAGGGATGAGTTCTAACAATCGTTCATCACTAAGGTCCGGTGTCCGAATCAGAGCGATCAGTCCATCAACGATTTCTCCCAGGTTGTGAGGGGGAATGCTGGTGGCCATTCCCACTGCAATGCCCGAGCAACCATTGAGGAGCAGGAACGGAAGCTGGGCGGGCAGAACGGTTGGCTCCTGTTGAGAGCCATCAAAATTGGGAGCAAAATCAACCGTGTCATCGCCGATCTCTTCAAGCAGCGCTTGATGGGCGATCGGAGCTAAGCGTGTCTCCGTGTACCGCATGGCGGCCGGAGGATCGTCATCGACGGAGCCGAAGTTTCCATGGCCATCCAGAAGCGGGTGACGGCTTGCAAAGGTCTGGACCAGGCGGACTAAGGCGTCGTAAACCGCTTGATCACCATGCGGGTGATATTTACCAAGGACATCGCCGACAACACGGGCGCATTTGCGGTAAGGACGATCAGGTGTCAGTCCCAGCTCTTGCATCGCATAAAGGATGCGTCTTTGGACTGGCTTGAGGCCATCGCGGGCATCGGGCAAAGCCCGACCCACGATCACACTCATGGCGTATTCGAGATAGGAGCGCTGCATCTCCTGATGCAGGGCGATCGGTTGAACGCGCTCCTCAGCCATTCCGTCCGCGAAGTCCTATGCGGAAGGCGCTCAGCCTACAGACGCTCATTGACGCTTTTGCCAAGTGGCATTCGCTCGTGCTCGTTCGACACTTTTTGCCATTTCGTCTTGATTCAGAAGTTGGGCTGCAGCTTGACGGATGCGGACTCCCCAAAGTTGTTCCTCCTGATGGGGTGTAAGGACATAGTTGGGATTTTCTGCAAGAGCCTTTTGAGCCAATGTCAGAGCTTCATCCCGGCGGTCTCCTTGTTGGAAGAGTGCTGATGCAAGAGCAAGCATTGGTTCGGGATTTGCCTCGATCGTTAGGACCTGCCTCCAGCGTTTGATTGCCTCCTGACGATTGCCTAATTCAAACAGCACCAGAGCCTGGTTGTTTAGGGCTTCCCAAAAACTTGGTTTCAGTGATGTTGCCTTTTCAAAGGCTTTCAGGGCCATTTTTAATTCGGCTTGCATAATCCGGGCGTTGCCCAAATCGAAGTAAGCCGCCGAATTTTTTGGGTCGAGTTGAAGACCTCGATCCAATAGTGAAATTGCTTCTTCTGGACGTTCTGTCCGCAAAGCGATTGCTGCTTCTGCGAACCAGAGGCCAGCTTTTTTGGGATTGAGGCTTTTGGCTTTTGCCAAAGACAGGCTGGCAGCATCCATCTGATCACTCCGGAGCTGCGCTTCAGCCAGAACGGACCAGAGTCGTTCATCGTCTGGTTGCAGTCTCACCGCGAGGGCGGCGAGTTGGGCTGCTTCTTTCGGTTGTCCCAGCTGAAGCAATTGCGCTGCTGTTCGCCCCATTCCCATCGACGAACCCTTCAGTTCATCAATGCTGGGAAGGTACACATAGGGCACCAGAGCTTTGGCTGGCATCGCCCAGCCAAACAGTCCTAAACCGATTACGGCAGCTGTCAGTCGCTGGCGGATCATCATTGGACCTTTGCGGCTGCAGCCCATGGAGATCAATCAGTGCTCAAAGGTTAGGGGGCTGTTTCGTTGCTGTCGCTGCCGCATTTCGACGCCACATCCAGGGTTTGATTCGACGCAGGGCTGAACCTCGCAGTTTTTCGTTCCATGTGTCGTCATCCCAAGTAAGAGCTTGTTCTCGGGTCAGGTTGAGCAGCCAAGGGCGCGGTTGTAGATCGGGATCGTTCGATACCGGTACGTTGCGGTGATTCCATGGACAAATGTCCTGGCAAATGTCACAGCCAGCGACCCAAGCTCCCAGTGCCGATTGGATTGAATTCGGCAGGTTTGGATTGCGATTTTCGATGGTGTGATACGCCAGGCAACGTTTCGCGTCCACCACGAATGGTTCTCGGATGGCATCGGTGGGACAGGCATCGATGCAAGCGCTGCATCGACCACACAGGCTGCGAGCTGGTTGATCCGGATTGAGGCGTTCGGTTGTGAGGAGGTGACCCAGCACCATCCAGGATCCCCTTCGATCATGGATCAGGTTGCTGTGTTTGCCGATCCAGCCCAGTCCGGCTTCTTCAGCCCAAGCCTTGTCCAGTAGCGGCGCGGAATCGACACAAACGCGCCAACGCCCCTCTGGGCGCTGTTCCGCCAACCAGCGCCCAATCCGTCGTAAGCGTTGTTCGACGATGCGGTGATAATCCCTTCCCCAGCCGTAACGAGCGATTTTGAGGTGTCCAGGTTTGCTTTGCTCTGAGACGTAGTAATTGAGGCCAACAGCTAGGAGACTTTGGGCTCCTTCAAGAAGCTGGCTGGCGTCTTGTCGTCGGGGCGCAGCCATCCAGCCCATGTCGGCGTGGTTCTTGCCAGCCAGCCATCTCTGCAGTGCTTGCGTCCGTAGTTGCAGCCTTGGGCTTCCAGGCAGTCGTGCGATTCCAACCGGTTCAAAACCTTCTTGTCTTGCCTGGCGCTTCAGGGCGGTGCTCAGGTTGTCCTCAGGGTTGGTCATGCACTTCGGTATTAACCATAAAATTGACTGTTTTCCGAGCTCTTCAAGTGAGCGCATCCGAGATGGGACGCACGGCTAACGGACGTCTGGGGCCGGTGCTGCGTTGGTTGGGCCTCACTATGGTCGTGATTCTTGTGCTGCAGATGGCTGCGGTGCTCACGGGTGTCGATTGGGCAGATCAGGGCACGCGACCACAGATCACCGGGCCGCTTGTTGCCATGGCTCCGCTTGGTTTCATGGGTTTGCTGGTCGCTCTGCTTGGCTCGCGCTTGGATCTGCCTGAGCAGCGCCAAACCCCTTTGCGCTGGCTGGTTTGCGTCCTGTCGGCTCTATTGGCCATCGGGATGATTGCGGCAGTTCATTTCTCATTGAGCGTCGACACAGCGCAGAGTCCTGTGGCTCAGAGGATTCAGCAAGGTCATCAAGCTCTAAGTGAAGCTCGCACGATTCGTCTCGATGACAAGCAGGTGCGAGCACTTGGGGAACAGTTGGCTCAGGCTGGTCAGCTTGCGGCAGATGCCACAGCCGAAGACAAAAAGCGAGCTGCTGAGCAGATGATCGATACCCAGATTACTCAGATGGATACTCAGCTCAAGAAGCTGGTGGGTCAGCAGAACCGTTCGACCAATCAGCGTTTAATCGGCGGAACGGCAAGTGCTGTTGTGTTGGCCATTGCTTTTGTGCTTTTGGCACTCACCGCCGTCCTTTGATTCCCTTGATCTGACCTCAGCGTTCTCTGTGCTGGTTAGGTTAGATCTCATTCACCGAACTCTGGGCTCCGAAGCTCCTTGGTCCAGTCCAATCCAAGACCAGACCTGCCGCTGACCGCCAGGCTTCAGCAGGATCTCAAAAATGATCTGATTGCCGGTTTGCTGGTGGTGATTCCACTGGCAACAACCATTTGGTTATCCACCATCGTGAGTCGGTTCGTATTGGCGTTCCTGACTTCGATTCCCAAGCAGTTCAATCCGTTCATCACGCTCAACCCACTGCTTCAAGATTTGATCAATCTTGCGCTGGGTTTGACGGTTCCTCTGATGGGAATCCTGTTGATCGGACTGATGGCTCGCAACATTGTGGGTCGTTGGTTGTTGGAGTTTGGGGAGGGAACGTTGACGCGTATTCCCTTAGCTGGATCGGTTTACAAGACCCTCAAACAACTGCTTGAAACTGTCTTGCGGGATAACTCCAGTCGGTTTCGGAGAGTTGTTTTGGTCGAATATCCCCGTGAAGGGTTGTTCAGTGTTGGTTTCGTTACCGGTGAGGTCGGCCCATCACTCCGCTCCGATCTCAATCAGCCACTGCTGAGTGTCTTCATCCCCACAGCACCGAACCCAACCACTGGTTGGTACACCTTGGTTCCAGAGCAGTCCGTCCGAGAGTTGGATATTTCTGTAGAAGAAGCCTTTCGGACAATCATCTCGGCAGGCATCGTCAATCCTGACGAACGCGAGGTGCCAGTGAATCGCAGTTTTTCAAGTCTGCTTGCACAATTGCGATCTTCCGTTTCACCTACTACTTGAAGTCATGCAGTCGCGATCTCTCTCCCGTGAGTTGGCACTGCTCGTGCTTGGCCAGGTGTCTGAACAGAAGCGTTTCAATCAGGGAGATTTGGCCATAGAAAATTTGTTGCAGAAGGCGCTTGACAGCTTGATGCAGCATTGGCGAGAAACACTGGATCGCAGTGCTGAGGGGCTGGAACAGGCGCAACAGAATCTTCTGGACAGTGAATTGAAGGAAAGTGGAACTTCCCATTTGGAGTCGGTGCGGACGTCGTTGCGTTCTTCGCTTGCAGCAGCTGAACAAGTCCTAAATGGTTTGTCCTCGTCTATGGAGTTGCCACGTCTGATTCTCCTTGGTGATCAAGATCAGATTCGTGCTGCGGCGTTGAAACGTGTGACTCTTGTGCTCAATCAACGCTCCGTGATTGATGCACAGCTCGATCAGGTCATGGAGGGTTGGCGGCTTAGTCGATTACCTCGGATCGATCGGGATATTCTCCGTTTGGCTGTGATCGATTTGGTTGATCTTGAGACGCCGGCTCCTGTGGCCTTCAACGAAGCTGTGGAATTGGCCCATCGCTACAGCGATGAGCAGGGTCGACGCATGATTAATGGCGTTCTTAGGCGGTTTCATGATTCCGTCTCTGCGTCTTCCACCGTGTCGAGCTGATGGTGTTCAACTGGTTTCAGCGTCGTAAAGATTCAGCGGCTGAAGCGAAACCGACGCCGACCTCTGAATCCACGGCTGTTTCCCCGCAGGCTTCTCCGAAGAGTGATTTGTCTGAAACGGTTCAGGCCGATCAAACTGACGTGCTTTCAGAGTCCTCTTCCGAAGCCGAGTCTTCCGCTGCAGCGGAAGAGGTTCCGGTTCCGACGACGACTCCTGAGGTGGTCGAGGAAGAGGACCCATCATTGGTCTGGGCTCGAGAGGCGTATGCCCGCCTTAAGGCCCAACAGCAGGCGGCAATGCCTGCTGTTGAGCAGCCAAGTCCGCAGCCCACACCAACGCCGCAGCTGACTCCGGTTCCGGAGCAAGCGTCAGAACCTCAGGTCAAACCTGAACCGGTCAAACCTGAACCGGAGAGTGTTGAGACGGATGTTTCAACAGAACCTGAGCAGCCAATCAGTCCGCAGCCCACACCAACGCCGCAGCTGACTTCCGCTCCATCCACTCCAGCTCCAGTGGCAACGGGATTGTCTTTGCTGGAGCAGGCAGCTGCACAACGTCTGCAACGTCAGCAAGAGCAAGACGTTCATGATCTAGAAACCGCCCCAACCTCAACACCGGCTCCTCGTCCAACTGCGCCACCAAAGGAGCTTGTTGATTCTGTTGAACCCAGTCTGGGAGAGTTTGATGAGGACTTCACTTGGTCCGCTGAAGTTCTTGCAGCGCAGGGTCGCACTGCAGATCAGGTGTCGTTGGAGGAGATCGACTGGCTTGGGCGTTTGCGACGAGGGCTTGAAAAAACTCGTCGTGGTTTTGTCAAAGGTTTGCTGGAAAACCTTGGCGATGATCCACTCACGCCTGAGGTTCTTGAGGATCTTGAAACATTGCTTCTGCGGGCTGATTCCGGTGTTCAGGCCACAGATCAGGTTTTAGAGGCTTTGCGGCAGCGCATGAACCAAGAGGTGGTCGATCCGACAGAAGGGATTCGCTTCCTTAAGGAGCAATTACAGGGATTGTTAGACGAACCTATTCAACGCAGTGGTGTGGATGTGTTGGGTCCCGAGCGTGGGCGCCTCAATATTTGGTTGATGGTGGGTGTGAATGGCGTTGGAAAGACCACCACCCTTGGCAAGCTGGCCAATCTTGCTGTGCGGAGTGGTTACTCGGCTTTGATCGCCGCGGCCGATACGTTTCGGGCAGCAGCAGTGCAGCAGGTCGAGGTTTGGGGAGAACGGAGTGATGTGCCGGTGATCTCCAATCCCAGTGACAACGCAGATCCCGCGGCTGTTGTGTTCGATGCGATTGGTGCAGCACGGTCGCGACAAGCGGATTTGTTGCTGGTGGACACAGCTGGACGTTTACAGACCAAACACAACTTGATGGAAGAGCTTCAGAAGGTGCGAAAAATCATTGATCGCTTGGCACCTGAGGCAAATGTTGAGTCTCTGTTAGTGCTTGATGCCAGTCAGGGACAAAATGGATTGCGCCAAGCGATGGCCTTTGCCCAAGCTGCAGATTTGACTGGTGTCGTGATCACCAAGCTGGATGGCACAGCTCGCGGAGGGGTCGCGTTGGCAGTGTCATCTGAGGCTGGTTTACCGATTCGGTTTATCGGAGCTGGAGAAGGGATTCGCGATTTGCGACCTTTCAACAGTTTTGAATTCGTGGAAGCGTTGCTGGCTGGTCGCTGAAGCGTTGCTACGTTGCGGCTCCCGCGGTGGCTGAGCCGTGAGCAGCAAGCCACCACGTCGGCACCCGACACCGCTCCAGCGGAGCTCTAATCCGAGCCCGCAAGCGATGTCGTCACTCCGGCAGCTATTTGACAGCCTGAGCCGTGAGCAGCGCCGTAATCAAGATCTGTTGGTGTCGCTGGCATTTGCTTTGCGCAGCTTCACCAACTTGCATCGTTTTCTTGAGTTGGTTCCTGTCGTCGCCTCGCGATTATTGACGGTTGATGGTGCTTTGTTTGTGCCATTTCAGCCTGATGGGCGCCTATGGCGGGATCATCTTCAGGCGGTACCGGCTGAGACTTGTCAGGAACTTTTGCGACGTCTTTCGGCGTTTGAACCTGGTCATAGTTCAGGTTTTGGAACGGAAGACAGTCAGCTGCTTGCAATGGATCGGATGGTGCAGCGATTGCTGCCATGGGCTGGAATGTTCGCCACTTCCGTGGTTGCACGCGGTCGGCCGCGGGGGCGGCTGTATGTCTTTGATTTGAACGGTGAGCTGGTCTGGACCGATGTGCATCGTCGTCATGCCCAGTTGGTCGCTGATCTGGCTGGTGTGGCGATTGAGAATGATCAGATGCAGCAAGAGGCCCGTCGCCACGAGCGGGTTGATCGGCAACTGAGTATCGGAGCGGAGATCCAGGCGCAGCTGCTGCCGGATCGTTGTCCAGTGATTGAGGGGGTTGAGCTAGCGGCCCGCTGTCGACCTGCGTTCCAAGTGGGTGGTGATTATTACGACTTCATTCCAACGCGTCCGGAATTGATGGGTCGACGTCGGGAGCGGGGGCGTTGGGCTCTTGTGATGGGTGACGTGATGGGAAAAGGGATTCCAGCTGGTCTGTTAATGACCATGCTTCGCGGCATGTTGAGAGCTGAGGTGTTGAGTGGTTTACCGCCTGATCGAATCCTCCACGATCTCAATCAGTTGGCGCAAGAAGATCTGGCTCAGTCACATCGTTTTGTGACGTTGTTTTATTCCGATTTCGATCCGCGTACGCGTCGACTTCGGTATGCCAATGCAGCTCACAATCCGCCATTGCTTTGGCGAGCAGAACGTCGCAACATTTCAAGGCTAGATGCCGCTGGTTTGTTAATTGGATTACAGCCTGAAGCTGATTATGGCAGTGGTGAAGTACGACTTGATCCAGGCGACGTTCTTTTGTACTACACCGATGGTGTTACCGAAGCCCCAGGGTTGACAGGAGATCGCTTCGATGAGGCTCGATTGATCCGTGCCCTGGAGAGCGCTTGCCGAAGTGGACAGGGCTCCCAGGGCATTCTCGATACGTTGTTTGAACGCTTGGATCGCTTTGTTGGTGCCGACCGGCAATTGGAAGACGATGCTTCGATGGTGGTGCTGAAGGTTCCAGAAGCTGTGACCCTTCCCAGTCTCAGCGGTCGTTCATTGGCCTGACAAGCTGAGATGCATTGATTGGTGGCGTGATGGCTGGTGGTGTGACCGGTGGCTCAACAGCAACTTGGAGTGATCGGTTTGAACAGGGATTGAATCCCTTCATCGAGGCCTTTAATGCTTCGATCGGATTTGATTTCAACTTGCTGCAGGAGGATCTTGATGGATCCATCGCTCATGCTCGGATGCTGGCGTCCTGTGATGTGATCTCCGCAGAGGACGCGGATCAATTGGTACAAGGGTTGGAAAGAATTCGTTCTGAAGCAAAAGACGGTCTTTTTCAGCCGGGATTATCCGATGAAGATATTCACTTCGCTGTAGAGCGACGACTGATAGCGTTGCTTGGTCCCGTGGGAAAAAAACTTCACACAGGTCGCAGTCGTAATGATCAAGTTGGTACGGATTTACGTCTTTGGCTGAGACGACGGTTGGATGGTTTAGATGTTGATTTAGAGCGATTGCAGATAGCGCTTTGGCAGCAAGCAGATCATCATCGCAACACCTTGATCCCTGGGTATACCCACCTGCAGCGAGCACAGCCTTTGTGCTTAGCACATCATTTGCTTGCTTATCTGGAAATGCTGCAGCGCGATCGTGATCGTCTTCAGGACGTGCGAAAGCGCGTGAATATTTGTCCGCTGGGTGCTGCTGCCCTAGCCGGCACGCCTGTTCCCATCGATCGTCGTCGGACTGCAGAGGATCTTGACTTTGATCGGATTTATACCAACAGTCTTGATGCGGTCAGTGATCGCGATTTCTGCGTGGAATTTTCTGCAGCAGCATCACTTGTGATGGCTCATCTCAGTCGTTTAGCTGAAGAGGTGATTATGTGGGCTTCTGAAGAATTTGCGTTTGTTTTATTAAGTGATCGCTGCGCTACCGGAAGTAGCTTAATGCCGCAAAAGAAAAATCCAGATGTGCCGGAATTAGTCCGTGGAAAATGTGGTCGTGTGTTTGGGCACTTGCAGGGTTTGTTGACAATGATTAAAGGACTTCCATTGGCCTATAACAAGGATTTTCAGGAAGATAAAGAAGCTTTATTTGATGTTGTTCGCACCACAAATGATTGTGTAAAAGCAATGGCGATTTTGTTTGAAGAGGGAATGAGCTTTCGAACTGAGCGGCTTGAACAGGCGGTGGAACGCGATTTTTCCAATGCCACTGATGTTGCTGATTACTTGGTGGCCAAGGGTGTGCCATTCCGTGAGGCCTATCAATTAGTAGGGACCGTTGTGCGTCGATGTCTGGAGAACAACTGTTTGTTGCGGGATCTTGATCTGGCGGAATGGAAAGGCCTTCATCCTGCGTTTGAAGCAGATCTCCATGACGCTTTAGCCCCGCGCGCTGTTGTGGCTGCCCGTCGTAGTGAAGGGGGAACCTCGTTTGAACGGGTGGATGAGCAGCTCAAGCTCTGGTCTGAACGGTTGAAGAGGATCGATGGATCTTCACAGCCGGGATGACCCATTGGCATGAACGGGTCTACGCTGAGATTGCCAGAGGTACGCGCTTCCTTAGTGGAGACATGGACCCATGGCGATGTTCCAGGTCCATTCTTCGGTCCTCCCCTTCGTACCCGGTCCACTTAAAACGTGAGCATTTTCGTCGGTAATCTCCCCTTCCGCGCTGAGCAGGAAGATGTGATCGAGCTGTTTGCCCAGTTCGGTGAAGTTGTTAATTGTGCCCTTCCCCTTGAGCGAGACACAGGTCGCAAGCGTGGATTTGCCTTTGTGGAAATGTCTGATGAGGCGACCGAGGAGGCTGCGATTGAGGGCCTTCAGGGCGCAGAGTTAATGGGGCGTCCGCTGCGGATTAATAAAGCGGAACCTCGCGGAAGCGCTCCACGTCGTGGTGGTGGCGGTTACGGCGGCGGTGGCGGCTACGGCGGTGGCGGTGGCGGCTACGGCGGTGGCGGTGGTGG
>MDSW01118999.1_pt1 | contig 32671 bp, 37 predicted proteins | sample 811171 | NCBI WGS metagenome assembly MDSW01 (sample SAMN05326641, study PRJNA326480) | marine metagenome | isolation source: seawater | place: Atlantic Ocean: North West | collected 2012 | reverse complement strand
ATAAAGATTTCAATGATCCTATAATCAAAGATATGTGGTCAATTATTAATAGTGAAAACATATCTCATAAAATAGTTGTTGATTTATTTGATGGGGTTGAAACTGACTTAGAAAAAAAAGTTCAAATTAATACAAAGAAAGATTTATTAGTTTACTCTTATCGTGTTGCTGGAACAGTAGGTCTAATGATGTCAAAAATACTTAAGGTAAAAAATAAAGAGGCTTTAAGAGGTGCAATTGATCTTGGGATTGCTATGCAGCTTACAAATATTGCTCGTGATGTTTATGAAGATTTGGAACGTGACAGATGTTATATAAAATCAAATTTTTCTACAATACAAGAAACGATTGAAGTTTCAGAAATATTTTACAAACAATCTTTTAAATCCATAAGTAGTATTCCATTAAATTCTAGATTTTCAGTAATTGTAGCAAGACGAGTTTACAAAAAGATAGGCGATTATATTTTAAAACAAAAAAATATTGAAAATTACAACAATGCAGGAAAAATATATGTCCCAATATATGGGAAAATAATTCAAACTTTCTTATCCGTTATTGATTTTATAAGATTATTATTTGTAAGGCAGTTAAATTACGATAACCACAGTAATCATAATATTTTAAAAGAAGAGATAAATATAAATGAGAGAATATGACTATGTAATAATCGGTGGTGGTTGCGCAGGCCTGTCTCTTGCATATCAGCTGGAGATTAATAATAAATTAGTAAATAAAACTTTAGCTGTTATAGAGAATAGAAACGAGTATAAACGAGATAAAACTTGGTCTTTTTGGAAAATATTTGATCATAATTTCGAAGATTGTGTCATTAAAAGTTGGTATAATTTTACAGTTAATACCTCAGATGGTTCAATCGAATTAAACAATAAAAGTTTTCCATACCAAAGTATTGATAGTGGAAAATTTTATAAAAAAATAAATTCACAACTGAAAAATAATTCAAACATCAATTTTTTTAAAAATCTTAGTGGTATAAATTTAGAAAATTCCATAATTTTTAATAGTGTATTTGATGATAAGCTAGATAATTCAAAGTTATGGCAGCACTTTCAAGGAGTAGAAATCGAGACCTCAAAAGATATTTTTGATGATGAAATTTTAAATCTAATGGATTTTAATTGTGATCAAAGAAAAAATGTTCATTTTTTTTACACTTTACCTTTTAGTAAAAATAGAGCTTTAATCGAAACAACTTGGCTTTCTAACTTACAAAATCGAGACCTTATGGATTATGATAAACAATTAAAAAAGTACATTAAAAATAATTTAGGAATTGATGAGTATACTTTAAATTTTACAGAGAGAGGTGCTATACCATTATTTTTACCCTCTATAAAAAATGATACAAAAATAATCAACATTGGTTCTGCTGGTGGTATGACAAGATTAAGTACTGGATACACTTTTTTAAATATTCAGGAACATAGTAAATATATTGTCAATAATCTTGAAAAAATAAATAAGGTAAAAAGATTTAGTATAGGAAAGAAATATGAATATCTTGATAAAATTTTTTTACGTGTGCTAAAAAGTAATCCAGATAAAATGCCATATATATTTTATGAAATGTTTAAATGCAAACCTAATACAGTTATAAAATTTCTTTCAAATAAAAGTAATTTATTTGAAGATTTAAGTATTATCAATAAAATGCCTAAATTTATTTTCATTAAAGCTTTACTAAAATTATGAAACTAATCAACTTTAAACACTCAATAATTTTTTTCAATTTATGTATTTTGATTAGTCCTTTTTATATTTTACTGGATTATGAGCCAATCATAATTTGTTTATTTCTTATATTAATTCTAGGAATTTCTCACGGAGCTCTGGACGATATGAAAGGAAAGAAACTTTTAAAATTACTTGGATATAATTCTATTAAAATTTTTTATTCTATATATTTAATATTCTCAATTTTAATAGTAATTGCTTGGTACATATTTCCTAATGCTCTTCTATCAATTTTTTTAATAGTTGCCGCTTACCACTTCGGAAAGGAAGACACAGTTTTTTCATTTAAAAAAAGATTAGTATCCGAAATTCTTTTTTTTCTAAAAGGTTCACCTGTTATAATTTCTCCATTGCTCTTCCAAAGAGAAGCTACAAATGAAATATTTAAGCTTCTTAATTTTAATATCTTTGAGTTACCAGTTTTTAGTGATCAATTACTAATAATTTTTTTAATATTGAGTTTTTTTTCCTCAATATATATTTCAAGCTCAAAAAACCTGGATATTAAAATGATAATGATTGTCGATTTTTTGTCTTTATTGATTTTAAACTTTTTCTTAACTCCTGTTTTAGCATTTACGATTTATTTTTGCTTCCTTCATTCTATAAGACACGCGATAACTCTCATTTTTGAGTTGGATAATTCGTTTGAAAAAGGACTTGGGAAGTTCGCCATAAGGGCAATACCTTTAACAATTATTACTATGGTAATATTTTTGGTCGCTATTTACTCCCTGAACAATTTTTTTATGCTTGATGAGGCTATTTATAAGGTAATATTTATTGGTTTGGCGTCTCTTACTTTTCCGCATATATTGCTTGAGTACCTTTTAGAAAAAAATGAAAAAAGAACTTAAAATTTATTTAGCGTCTCCTAGGGGATTTTGCGCAGGTGTAAAAAGAGCAATAGAAATCGTTGAAAAATCAATTAATAAATATGGTTCTCCGGTATATGTAAGACATGAAATAGTCCATAATAAACAAGTAGTTGGAGAGCTTGAAAAAAAAGGTGCGATATTTGTTGATGAATTATCTGAAGTTAAAGATACTAAAAGACCTGTAATTTTTTCAGCACACGGAGTTCCGAAGTCAGTTCCCGAAGAAGCAAAATTGAAAAATTTGTATTATGTGGATGCAACGTGCCCTTTGGTTTCTAAAGTTCACAGAGAATCTGAACAATTAAATAAAAATGGATTTGACATATTGCTTATTGGGCATAAAAACCATCCTGAAGTAATTGGGACTATGGGTCAATTACCTCAAGGTTCTATTAAACTGATTGAAACAAATCAAGATGCTAAAAATTTAAGGTCAAAGGATTTTAAAAAACCAATTGCATACATAACTCAAACAACTTTATCAGTGGACGATACAAAACATATTATAGATATTCTGAAGAGTAAGTTTCCAAATATCAAAGGGCCTGTCAAAGAAGATATATGTTATGCTACAACAAACCGACAAATGGCCGTAAAAAAAATTGCGCCTAAGTGTGATATTTTTTTTGTTATTGGTAGTCGAAATTCATCCAATTCACAAAGGCTAGTTGAAGTTGCAAAAAAAGCTGGATGCGAAAATTCTCAACTAATGCATTCGGAAAAAAACATCCCATATGAGGAAATAAATAGCTCGAAAATTATTGGAATTTCTTCAGGTGCATCCGCTCCAGAGAAGTTAGTACAGAATCTGATAAATATTGTAAAAAAAGATCGAATAGTTTCTATTGAGGAAGTTATTGTAGCTGAGGAAAAAGTAGTTTTTAAATTACCAAAAGAATTAAACTAATGGCTGTTTACACAAAGTTAAATCAAAGCAAAATAGAGGAGATTTTAAAAAATTATAGTTTAGGTCAACTTGATAAATTTCATGGCATTGAAGCTGGAATAGAAAACACAAACTATTTCTTATCAATAAATAAAACAAAGTATATTTTAACTATTTATGAAAAACGTGTTAAATCAGCAGATCTTCCTTTTTTTTCTAATTTAATGTCCTCTTTAAATAAAGCAAAATTTAAATGCCCAACTCCAATTTTAAATAAAAAAAATCAACCTATCACGAGCTTCAAGGGCAAGAATTTAATGATTGTTTCTTTTCTAGAGGGAAAAGCAAAAAAAAATTTATCTCCTGATAATTGTAAAACAATTGGTATAGAAGTTGCACGAATGCATGAATTAACAAAAAATTTCAAACTTAAAAGAAAGAATGATCTCTCTGTTGACTCATGGAGGAGTCTTTTTGACTCAGTTAGAGATAATTGTACCGAGATTCATAAAGATCTGCCAAAATTAATAGAGGAAAATTTAAGCGATGTGGAAAAAAATTGGCCAAAAAATTTGCCAAAAGGAATTATTCATGCAGACTTATTTCATGACAATATTTTTTTTATCCAAGATGAATTTAGTGGACTTATTGATTTTTACTTTTCTTGTGAAGATTATTTCGCATTCGAAATAGCTATATGTTTTAATGCACTTTGCTTTGATGGTGTAAAAGAGAATTTAAGTTTTAATGTCACGAAAGCCAAAAAATTTATTGACGGTTACTCAAGTATAAGAAATCTGTCAAACGTGGAAAGGGATAGCATGAAAGTCTTATCTCAAGGCGCTTCATTAAGATTTTTATTAACAAGAGTCTTTGATGCTTTAAATACAGTGCAGGGCGCTATGGTTAAAGTTAAAGATCCAATAGAATATTTAAAAAGATTAGAATTTCACAAAAACTCAAAAAGCAGTGAGGATTATTTTTTTTAATGAAAATTAAAATTTATACAGATGGAGCTTGTTCTGGTAACCCTGGAAAAGGTGGATGGGCAGCCATCATCTTGATTAATAAAAAACAATTAACATTATCCGGAGGGGAGAACAACACAACAAATAATAGAATGGAATTAACTGCGCCAATTATGGCTTTAAAAAAAATTAAAAAAAAATCTGAAATAGTTATTTTTACAGACTCAAAATATGTAAAAGACGGAATAACTGAATGGATAAAAAAATGGAAAATGAATGGCTGGTTAGGCTCCAATAAAAGACAGGTAAAAAATAAAGATCTTTGGGAAAAACTTGATAGTTACAATAAAAAACACATTGTCAATTGGAGATGGGTTAAAGCGCACGCTGGAAATAAATTTAATGAGCAAGCAGACAAATTGGCAGTTTTAAAAACTAAATAGCATTCAAAAAATTTTCAGCAGAAGATAATTCGCAAGTTGCTGTTTCTTTCTCCTCCTCAAGTTTTTTTACAACTCCTTTCTCAATCAACATAGAATATCTGTTAGATCTTATTCCAAGACCTTTTTCGAACTTGTCTACCTCTGCTCCTATAGCTTTTGTAAATTCTAAGAAAGGATCTCCACACATAAGAATCTTATCTTCGACCTTTTGACTTTCGCCCCAAGCCTTCATAACATTAGGGTCGTTTACGGCTACACAAATTATTTTTTTTACTCCTTTTTTTTTAGCTAGGTTATAATTTTTAACAAAACCAGGTAAATGTAAAGAGGAACATGTTTTTGTGAAGGCTCCGGGCATTCCCAATATAATTGTTTTATCATCTTCACATAATTTTTTAATATTAAAATTTTTTACCTCATTATTCTTATCTATATAGAATAATTTTGAGTTTGGAATATTGTCTCCAATTTTTAAATTCATTTGACCTTACTACTTATATAACTTTTTATAATAGAAATGTTATTATCAATTATTTCAAAATTTTCAACTTTTTCAAATAAATTTTTAAATTGTGATGGTGGTTCAACACTCTTTCCAATCGCTAATTCAATTGTATCTAAAAATTTGAACGGATGTGCAGTTCCAAGTATTACAGTTTTTGATTCATTTCTAAATTTGTAAGAAGCACCAACAGCTGTTGCTGTATGTGGATCTAAAATGAAGCCATAATTTGTAAAAAAATCTCTGATTATTCTTAAAGTTTCATTGTCACTTATCTTCTCAGCAACAAAATTTACCCTCAATCTATTTAATTCTTCTTTATCTAGATTAAAAACACCATTATCTGAAAGTTTAGACATAGATGTTTGAACTTTTTTATCGCTTTCATTTTGTAAATCAAATAATAATCTCTCGAAATTACTTGCTACTTGTATATCCATACTTGGAGATAAAGACTTTCTTACTGCACTTGGTTTGTACTCACCTTTATTAATCACTCTATATAAAATATCATTTTCGTTAGTTGCTACAATTAATTTATTAATTGGTAGTCCCATTTTTTTTGCTACATAGCCGGCGTAAACATCTCCGAAATTTCCAGTTGGGACAGCAAAATTTAATTTTGTAGAAATTTTAAAATATGCATAAAAATAGTAAACAATTTGACAAATTATTCTAGCCCAATTGATTGAGTTTACTCCAGACATATTAATTTTTGATCTAAACTGTTCGTCATTAAACATTTGTTTTACAAGTTTTTGACAGTCATCAAAATTACCTCTAACTGCTAAGTTAAAAATATTTTTTGAACCCGAAGTTGTCATTATCATTCTTTGAACTTTTGATATTTTTTCATGTGGATGTAAAACAAATAAATTTACATTTTCTTTATCCTTAAGAGCAGAAATAGCTGCAGAGCCAGTGTCACCTGATGTAGCAACGACAACATTAATTTTTTTTTTATTAAATTCTAATTCACTAAATAGAAGTCCTATAACTTGCATTGCAATATCTTTAAATGCTAAAGTAGGTCCGTGATAAAGCTCTAGTAAATTTAATCCACCAATTTTTTTTAAATTTACAACGTCTTTGCATGAAAAATTTGAGTAAGCTTTTTTTAGAATATTTTTGATCTTTTCTTCTGTTAAAGAAGGTTGGCAAAACTTTGCAATTATTTTTGAACCTAAGTCTATATAATTAAGTTTACTTAGATTACTTAATTCTTTTTTATCAAACTTTCCTATCTCCTTTGGTAAAAAAAGACCGCCATCAGGAGCGAGACCTCTAAAAAAAATATTTTGAAAATTAAAGCTTAATTTTTTATTTCTTGTGCTAATGTAGTTCATTCTTTTTGCCTAAAATATAAAAAATATAGTAATATTGAAAGTGCAATTGAATACCAAGTTAATGCATATTTAAGGTGATTGTTGGGCAAATCAGCATCTACTTTTTTAGGAATAATTAATTTATTATAGTCATCCTGAATAAATAAAATATATTTATCTAATTTATAGCCCATATGACTTTGTAGATCGTTGATATCCAAAGTGTACCAAATGTTATTGATCAAATCATTTTTAGGTTTAAAAGGGTTAGATTTAGTTATTTTTTTTAAAATTCCATTAAAATTTACTATATTAAAATCATTAATTTTTTCATTATTTCTTAAATTTTTTTTTATCCATCCCCTATTGATTAAAATTATCTCATTAGCTCTTGTAGTGAGGGGTGTAATTATATCAAAGCCAGGAACACCATTCTCATTCAAGCTGTAAAGAAATATTTGCTTTTCAATTCTAAGTTTGCCGCTTACCTTAATTCTTTGATAGTTTTTAATATTTGTTCTAGAGTATATAACTGGTTCTGCTTTGAGGCCATTTTCAATTTCATTGATCAGATTAAGTTTCCATTGTAACCTATATATTTGCCAAGTACCTAGAGAACAAAAAATTAAAATAGAAAAAAAAACGAATATATTAAAAGAGATTTTTTTCAATTAATTTTAGCTTCCCCAAATATAAATAGCAGCAAACAAAAAGAGCCACACTACATCAACAAAGTGCCAGTACCAGGCTGCTGCCTCAAAACCAAAATGATGATCAGGTTTAAAGTGTCCCTTCATCGACCTATATAAACAAACGGCTAGAAAAATAGTTCCAATTATTACGTGAAAACCATGAAAACCTGTTGCCATATAAAAAGTAGAACCATAAATATTTCCATCAATAGTAAAAGTTGCATGATGATATTCGTAAGCTTGGAAACATGAAAAAATAAACCCTAGAAATACAGTTGCGATTAATCCATTTACTAAACCTTTTCTATCATTTTCAAGCATTGCATGGTGTGCCCAAGTAACTGTTGTTCCAGATAAAAGCAATATTAGAGTATTAATTAATGGAATGTCCCATGGATCAAAAGTTTTTACATCGGCTGGTGGCCAGACATTTCCGATCGCTTCAGTGGGAAACAAACTTGCATTAAAAAAAGCCCAAAACCAAGCTACAAAAAACATAACTTCCGAAGCTATAAATAGAGTCATACCATATCTATGACCGATTTGGACTATTGCAGTGTGATGTCCCTGTTTTTCTGCTTCATCAATTACATCTCTAAACCACATGAATGCGCCATAAACTAAAAGTGCAGTTCCAATTAACATCAGCCATAAAGCTTTTGTGTGAAAGTAATAAACTGCTCCGACTGCCAAAATTAAACTTGCGAAAGATGAGAATATTGGCCAAGGGCTCGGATCAACCAAGTGAAAATCGTGTTTTTTTTCACCAGATGCCATTTAAACCTCCTTTTTTTTGTAATAATCTGATGAGAAAAACGTAAATGACAAAGTGACATCAGATATATTATTTGTTTTATTATCATCGACAACTTTAGGATCTAAGAAAAAAGTTAAAACAAACTTTTGCTTTTCCCCTGGATTAAGCGTTTGTTTCTCAAAACAAAAACAGCCAATTTTGTTTAAATATACTCCAAATGGTGACGGGGAAACATTAAAAGAAGCTGAGCCGGATGATTTAGATTCAGAAACATTTTCTACAAAAAAATTGACATTATGTACTTCTCCAGGTCTTAAGCTTAAAGTGTTTTTCTCAGGATAGAACTTCCAATTTAAAGAGCTATTAGAGTTTGTATCAAATCTAATTTTATAATTCTGGTTTATTACTATTTTGGGTAATTCTTTATTCTGAGCATTTTGCGTTGTACCGCCAAAACCTGTGACTCTGCAAAAAAGATCGTAAAGTGGAACCGCGGCAAAAGATAATCCAAGCATTATAAAGAATATGAATACTAATGCCACCGGTGTTAAAGTTTTTTTATTCATTTTTTTAAATTTCTCGATTATAAATTCCAATATTGTAAAATGTTAATAAAAATAACATTAATATAAATAAAATAAGTAAGATCGCGGTAATTACATTTTTTCTTTTTTTATCCATAAAAATTGCCTAAAAAGTTGTCAACTAAAACTAATAAAAATAAAGAAAATAGATAAAATATTGAAAAAACAAATACTTTCTTTGCTTTATAATTCATGTCTTTATTTCTTTTCGTCTTAAGTAGTTGAAAACACAACTGTATATAATAGATCGTGAATATTGTTGACGGAATAAGGTACAATAGTCCTGAAAAATTGAAAATAAACGGTGCTACAACTGTTGGCGCCATTAATAAAGAGTATATAAAAATAATTTTTTTGGTCTTATTTGTTCCGTAGATAATTGGGTACATAGGAATTTTTGCTTTTCTATAGTCTTTAGACTTATAAAGACTCAAAGCCCAAAAATGAGAAGGCGTCCAAAGAAAAATTATCAAAAAAAGTATTAGTGGTTCTACGGATAATGCTCCAGTGGAAATAGTCCATCCTATAACTGGAGGTAATGCACCTGCTGCACCACCTATTACGATATTTTGAGCAGTTCTTCTCTTAAGCCAAACAGTATAAACAAAAAAATAAAAACTTATTGTTAATAATAATAGTGCTGAAGAAACTAGATTTGAAACAACATATAGAATAGCAATAGATAAAAAAGTTAATATAATTCCAAATAACAAAGCTTGATCTTTTGAAACCTTGCCAGTAGGAATTGGTCTTAAACAAGTTCTTGACATCAAAGCGTCTAGATCAGACTCGTACCACATGTTCAAGACACCAGCAGCCCCAGCGCCTAAAGCTACAGCAAGCAAAGAAATTGCAGATGATAAAAAACTAACATTATTCGGGGCTATCAATAAACCAACCATACATGTGAATAATACTAAAGACATCACTCTAGGTTTCATTAAATTAAAAAAGGAGTCTACATTTAAGTTAAATGTTTTAAAATTTTTTGTTCTTGTTTCGCTGTGTATCAAATTATTTTACCTTTGGTAGTTCCTCAAAAGTATGGAATGGTGGAGGAGAAGATAAAGTCCATTCTAGTGTCGTAGCTCCCTCACCCCATGGATTATTGGCCGCTGATTTTTTTTTCATAAAAGCATACAGAAGATTTATTAAAAATACACCAACTCCAATTATCGATATATAAGATCCGATAGAAGAAATATAATTCCAACCAGCAAACGCGTCTGGATAATCTGCATATCTTCTAGGCATTCCAGCAAGTCCTAGGAAATGTTGAGGGAAAAATATTAAATTTACTCCAATGAAAGTTAACCAAAAGTGCAATTTACCTAAAAACTCTGAATATTCGTATCCTGACATTTTGCTAAACCAATAGTAGAATCCTGCAAAAATAGCAAAGACAGCGCCTAATGACAAAACATAATGAAAGTGGGCTACGACATAATATGTATCATGTAAAGCTGTATCAACTCCAGCATTTGCTAAAACTACCCCTGTAACTCCGCCTAACGTGAATAAAACTATAAAACCTATTGCCCAAAGCATTGGTGTCTTAAAAGTTATCGAACCTCCCCACATTGTTGCTACCCATGAGAAAACTTTTATACCAGTTGGAACTGCTATAATCATTGTTGCAGCTAAAAAATATGCTTTAGTATCCGTGTCTAATCCAACGGTATACATGTGATGTGCCCAAACTACGAATCCAACTACGCCTATTGCAACCATAGCATAAGCCATTCCAAGATAACCGAATACCGGTTTTTTTGAAAAAGTTGAAACAATATGGCTGATCATTCCGAAGCCTGGTAAAATTAAAATATACACTTCAGGATGGCCGAAAAACCAAAATAAATGTTGGAATAAAACAGGGTCTCCCCCTGTTTGAGCCTCAAAAAAAGCAGTTCCAAAATTTCTATCAGTTAGTAACATTGTTATTGCACCTGCTAAAACTGGAAGAGATAAAAGTAAAAGAAAAGCTGTAACAAGAATTGACCAAGCGAACAACGGCATCTTGTGTAATGTCATTCCCGGGGTTCTCATGTTTAAAATTGTTGTGATAAAATTAATTGCTCCCAAAATGGATGATGCTCCAGCTATGTGAAGGCTTAATATTGCTAAATCCATAGCAGGACCTGGTTGTCCAGTTTTAGAAGACAATGGAGGATAAATTGTCCAGCCCCCACCAACGCCAGTTTGACCTGGAGGACCGTCAACAAATATTGAAGCTAATAATAAAATAAATGAAACAGGAAGAAGCCAAAAAGATATATTGTTCATTCTTGGAAAAGCCATATCCGGAGCGCCTATCATTATAGGGACAAACCAATTTCCAAATCCACCAATCATTGCTGGCATAACCATAAAAAATATCATGATTAAACCATGTCCTGTAACTAGTACATTGTACAAATGATGATTACCGCCCAGAATACCATCACCTGGATGCATTAGTTCCATTCTCATGACAACTGAAAACGCAGAACCAATTAATCCGGCTATGATTGCAAATATAAGGTACATCGTGCCTATATCTTTATGATTTGTGGAATATGCCCATCTTTTCCAACCTGTTGGTGTATGATGTTCTGTATTAGCGGTTATTGTCGACATTAATTATTATCTCCTAAAATTTTTTTACAACTTTAAATTTATTTTCGCTATCAATTTTTTTTGCAAATTTCTCTTTTGCTTCCTTTAACCATTTATCATAATCCTCTTGTGAAACAACATTAACAGTAATTGGCATAAATGCGTGTTTAATTCCGCATAATTCAGAGCATTGTCCGTAAAATGTTCCTTTTCTGTCTGCTTTAAACCAGGTTTCATTAATTCTTCCAGGAACAGCATCTCTTTTTACACCGAAAGAAGGAAGGGCCCAAGCATGTAAAACATCATTTGCAGTTATTAGTACTTTTATAACTTTATTTACCGGCACAACAATTTCATTATCAACGCTTAGCAATCTCGGTTGTCCGGGTTTTAAATCTTTGTCATCAATCATGTAAGAGTCAAACACTATATTTTCATCTGGATATTCATATCCCCAATACCACTGATACCCTATTGCTTTAATTGTTACGTCTGCAGGTGGAATTTTATCTTGAGAATATAAAACTTTAAAAGATGGTACAGCCATTACAATTAAAATAAAACAAGGAACTAAAGTCCAAACTACTTCTATTAAAGTATTGTGACTTGTTTGTGAGGCTATTGGATTTTTAGCTGCTCTATATCTCACGCAAGCATATATTACTAAAAAAAGAACAAATACTGTTATACCTGTTATAATTGGAAGCAACATATAATCATGAAACCAAACAATATCTTCCATTCCTTTTGATGCTGCTTTCTGAAAGCCAAGCTGCCAATCCTTAGGCTGCTCTGCAAAAAGATTTTTTGGTATAATTAAGAAAATTATATAAAATAATAATTTTTTCATCTTATTTTTTATACAACTTTTTAATACTTTCACAAATTCAATAAATGCGACAATTAAGTTTTATTATTGATAAAATTAACTAATGAAATGGCGCTTATTACTGCCGTATCAGACCTTAGAATGTTTTTAGATAAAGAAAAAGGTTTTACCGATGAATTGCCGAGAATAAACTCACGTTCGGAGGGTGAAAAATCTCCCTCTGGACCGATTAAAATACAAACTGACTTAGTGTCTAGAAAATCCCTAGTTTTTAATTTTTCTGATGAATTTACATCTGCAAAAAAAATTTTTGATGATGGGTCTAAATTATTTAAAAATTCTTTTAATTTAATTACTTTAGTAATTGTGGGAGGGCTTGATTGATTTGATTGTTCAGTTGCTTCGATTGTAATCTTTTTTGCTCTATCAAAATTTATTTCTTTAACTTCAGTTCTCTCAGAAACTATTGGGATAATCTTAGAAACTCCTAGCTCAGTTGCTTTCTGTAAAATTATTTCCATAGGTGTTTTTTTTACTAAACAAATTGCTAATTCTGTTTGAGATTTACCTCTTGCCTGAGCAATCTTTTCTTTGAATTTAACCTCTACCCTATCTCTCTCTAAAAAGATAATTTCACTCTTCCATTCGCCGCTCTCATTAAAAAAATTAATTGTCGATCCTCGTTTTAATCTCATTACATTGACCACGTAATGTGTGTGCTCTTTTGATAGCAATGTAGTAGTATTTTCAACTATACTGTTTGGATAATATAATCTAATATTCATGAATATATAATATAAAATTAAAAGATATTTTAAAGGAGCATATCATGGCAAAAGGTGAAAGGGCAGGAGATTCTCCGCTTGGAGTAGATGTTATTGAAGGCAAAACATATTACTGGTGTGCTTGCGGTAAAAGTAAAAAGCAACCCTTTTGTGATGGATCGCATAAGGGAACAAGTTTCAAATCATTGGTTTATAAAGCAGATCAAACTAAAAAAGTTTTTTTCTGCACGTGTAAACAAACAAATGATCAACCACTTTGTGATGGTTCTCATAATGTTTAATAAGTTATGAATACGAGAGCAGTAATTTTTGATGCCTACGGAACACTTTTTGACGTAAATTCGGCTGCTGAAAAATGTAAAGATAAAATTGGTGATAAGTGGGAGTCTTTCTCAAACTATTGGAGATCGACTCAACTCGAATACACCTGGTTGAGAAGTTTAATGAATAGACATAAAGATTTTTGGGGAATTACAGAAGACAGCTTAGAAAAATCAATGAAAGTTTTTAATATAAAAATGGGAATGAAAAATGAATTATTAAATCTTTATAAAGTTTTATCTCCTTATCAAGAAGTAAAAAAAGTGCTTGAAAATTTAAAAAGCAAAAATTTAAAATTGGCCATACTCTCAAACGGTACTCCTTCTTTACTAAATGAATTAGTAACCAGCAGTAATTTAAATAATTTATTTGATGATATATTTTCAATTGAAGAAGTTAAAATTTATAAGCCTCACTCAAAAGTATATGAAATGCCAATTAAAAAATATAATATTAAACCAAATGATGTCATCTTTTTAAGTGCTAATACTTGGGATGTTTCAGGAGGTGGTAATTTTGGTTATGACTCTATATGGGTGAATAGAAATAAATCACAATTCGATTTACTTGATTATCAACCAAAAAAACAGATTCACAACTTATTGCAGCTACTTGATATCATTTAAATTTATATTATATTAGATTTATGCCAATAATTGAGGTAAAAAAAATTGTTAAAGCTTTAAGCGCCTCCGATGGCGCAGGCGTTAAATTGAAGAGAAGTATCGGTACACCAGAGGCAGATTATATTGATCCATTTTTAATGCTAGATGAATTTGGCTCGGAAAATAAAGATGACTATATCGCAGGATTTCCTCCTCATCCTCACAGGGGGATAGAAACGGTAACTTATATGTTGAATGGAGAATTTGAGCACCAAGACAGTACTGGTGCTAAAGGCATAATGGCCTCAGGAGACGTTCAATGGATGAAAACTGGGAGAGGAATTATTCACTCAGAAATGCCTGCGATGAAGGAGGGTAAACTTTTAGGATTTCAACTTTGGATAAATATGCCAGCAAAATTTAAAAAAAATAAACCAGAGTATCTTTATATAAAAGGAGATGAACTTGGAACACATATAGATGATGAAAAAAAAGTTAAAGTTATTGCTGGAAGATATAAGAATGCTGAAGGGCCTGAAAAAAAACACAATGTAGAACCTATTTATTTTCACGTAATTTTAAATCAAGGAAAAACGTTTGAATGTGAAGTTCCTATAGGACACAATTCTTTTATTTATATTTTAACTGGTGAACTAGAAGTTGGAAAAAAAAATCATAATAAAACAAGTAATTCAAATCTAATTTTGCTTAATCGTGGCAATGAACTTAAAATAAGAGCTAGCAAAAAATCTGAATTTTTGTTTATAGCTGGTAAGCCTATTGGTGAGCAAATAGCAAGAGGTGGTCCATTCGTGATGAATACCAAGGCAGAAATACTCGAAGCTATTAAAGACTATAATGAAGGAACATTTGCTAAATATTAAAAGTTAAAGTACTTTCATTTTAAATGCCTAAATCTATAATTATAAAAAAAAATGGTGGACCTGAAGTTTTGGAACTTCAAGATTTGGAAGTTGGATCACCTGGTCCAGATGAAATTAAAGTTACTAATTATGCAATAGGTTTGAACTATATTGATACTTACCATAGATCAGGTTTATATCCTTTGAAACTACCGATTGGTATCGGACTAGAGGCTGCAGGTAAAATTGAGGAAGTTGGCGCAAATGTTACTGAATTTAATAAAGGCGATAAAATCGCTTACGCTTCAGTACCATTGGGAGCTTACTCTCAGCAAAGAATTATACCTTCCAAAATAGCAGTCAAAATTCCTGAAGGTATAACTTATGAGATAGCAGCTACTCTGATGACAAAAGGATTAACAACTAATTACTTGATAACAAAAAGCTACAAATTAAAAGCTGGTGAAACTGTTTTATTCCACGCGGCTGCAGGAGGAGTTGGGCAAATTTTTGCTCAATGGGCTAATAGTATTGGTGCCAAAGTGATCGGTACCGTTGGCTCAGACGAAAAAATTAACGTGGCCAAAGAGAATGGATACGCTCATGTAATAAATTATTCGAAGGAAGACTTCTCAAAAAAAGTTATGGAGATTACAAATAATAAAGGCGTTCCTGCGGTATTTGATGGGGTTGGTAAAAAAACTTTTCAAGGATCAATTGCAAGTCTTCAAACAAGAGGTATGCTAATAAGCTTTGGAAACGCGTCCGGCCCACTTGATCCAATTAATGTGCCCAGAGATATTCAACCAAAAGGTTTATACCTGACTAGACCTTCAATAGGTCAATACTTTAGAAATAGAAAAGAGATACAAGAAGGGGCCGATCAAATCTTTGAAAAAGTAAAATTTGGTAAAATAAAAATTAAAATTTCAAAAAAATATAAATTAGCTGACGCAAAACAAGCTCATATTGATTTAGAGAATAGAAAGTTAACAGGACCCGCGATACTGATACCTTAATGTCCAAAAAAATTGTATCGCCGTGTATAAGCATTTGTAAAACAGATCCAATTACAGGACTATGTTACGGTTGCGCAAGAACTAATGGTGAAAAAAAAATGTGGAAAGATGAAAATACAACTGATAAATGGAAAAATGAAAATCTTAAAACTATCATTAGTAGGATGAGAGGTTGGCAACTAGAAACATTTAAGGAGTCATACGATCATAAAGTAAAAGAGGGAATTTCTTTATATAAGAAAAATCAACTTAAAAAATAATTTATAAATCTTTTTTCATCGAGTCCATATCGCTTAAATGAAATTTTAAAGCTGCGTTTGAAAGTCTTATTTCTTGTAAAAATAAAAAAATCGAAAAAATCATACATAGACAACAGAAAGCAAAGCTTAATCTTGCATAAAAAATGAGATCCAAATATAAAAGTAAAACAGTAAGCATATTAAATAAAAAACCAAAAGCAGAAAAACCCATTACATACTTAAGATAATTAGTTCTTTTATTTAATACATGAAGTTGATTTTCCCACTCTGGAGGTATTTTTTTTTCAAAAGTGTATTGATCATGAATTTGCCTTATAAGTGCACTTAAAGTATGAAATCTGTTGCTATACATTGTCATCATGAGTGGTATAGCAGGAAACATTAATGCAGTAACTGTATAATCAATATCCATAACGAATCAAATTGATTATGCTGATTGTGTTTGATATTTACAAGTCATATCTGTGAACAATAACTTTAAAAACTTTATAAATTTAACAAGATTGAATAAGCCAATCGGATTTTTATTGCTTTTTTGGCCTTGTGCTTTTGGAGTAGTATTTGCAAAAAAATTCAACATTTATTTTGATGACACAGTTTATTTTTTAATATTATTTTTTTTAGGAGCAGTCTTAATGAGAAGTGCAGGTTGTATAGTAAATGATATTGTAGATAGAAAAATTGATATTAAAGTAAAAAGAACAAAGAATAGGCCAATTGCATCTAAAAAGATTTCTGTAAAACTTGCAATTTTTTACTCGTTTTTTTTATGCTTAATAGCTTTTTTCATTTTAATTCAGTTTAATTATTTTACAATCCTTCTAGGTTTATCCTCTATGTTCCTTGCCTTCTCATACCCTTTCATGAAAAGAATTACGTATTGGCCTCAGTTGTTTCTTGGAATAACTTTTAATTGGGGTGTATTAATGGCAGGTGCAGCAGTAAATAACTCTATTAATTTAGAAATTTTATTACTTTATTTAGCGGCCATATTTTGGACATTGGGATATGACACCATTTATGGTCTACAAGATATTAAAGATGATGAAATTATAGGCATGAAATCAACCTCAATAAAATTTAAAGAAAATCCAAAATTATTTGTAAGTATTTGCTACTTAATAAATTTTATTTTATTATTTTATATTTTTAAAAGTTTTGAATTTAATTTATTTTCAATTAATGTGATCTTGCTTTATGTTTTTTCTTTATTTTATCAAATATTTTTGTTTAAAAAAAATAAACCAGAAACTTGCTTAAAGGCATTCAAAGCTAATAATTTTACTGGATTATTTTTATTTATATTTACAATTTCAATTTAAACTATGGGTTTTGAAGAATTAAAGAAAATAGTAAAAAGACTTTTTAAGAATTATGTTAGAAAACATCTAGGTCTTCTAATAATTTCACTGATGTTATCTTTAACCACTGCTGGCAGTACAGCTGCGATAGCTTGGCTTCTTGATCCGGCAATTGAAAAATTATTTATAGAACAAGATAAAAGATTTGCTCTTATAATTCCTCTTGGTGTTGTTTTAGCTTTTTCTATAAAAGGTATATCATTGTACTTTGCAAGAACAAATGTGATTAAAGTTGGTTTTTGGATATCAAGTAAATTACAAAAAGAAATGTCAAACAAAATACTTAGATCAGACACCGATACAATGGATAATAAACATTCAGCAAAATTCATTTCGAATTTTTTATATGATACGAATCTTGTGCAGCAATCCGTAAGTAGTGGAGTTTTAAATCTGATGAAAGATAGCGCTACCTTAATTGCCTTAACTTTTGTTATGTTCTATCAAAATTTTAAATTAGCAATATTTGCAATTTTAATGATACCAATAGCTGCAGTACTATCTAAGTCATTAGGTAAGAGAATCGGTAAAGCAGGCACTGAAAGTATGGACTTAGCTGGTAAGCTTTCCTCATTTTTATCGGAAATAGTTAAAGGGTCGAAAATTATAAAAATATACCAGTCGGAAGATAGCGAACAGCAAAAAGCAGTTACATCTATAGAAAACTATAATAACAAACTCATTAAAATTGCATCAATAATGATAAGAGCAACACCAATAATGGAAGTTTTAACAGGTATTATGATAGCAGGATTTATATACTATTCTGGCCTTTTAATTTCTAAAGGTGAATTAGGAATCAATAATTTTTTTTCCTTTTTAACTGCTATGATGCTTGCTTATCAACCAGTAAGGTCATTAGCCACAATTAATATGACAATCTATCAAGGTGCTGCGGGTGCAAAAAGAATATTTGCAGTTATTGATGAAGAAGTGAATATCAAAGATAATTTTCCAAATAAAGAGCTTAGACTAACTAAAGCTAACATTTCTTTTGATGATGTGAGTTTTCAATATATATCTACAAATGAGAAAGCCATAAAGAATATAAGTTTTAGTGTAGATGGAGGTACGATGGCAGCATTCGTGGGCCACAGTGGTGCTGGAAAAAGTACTATAATGAATTTAATTCCAAGGTTTTATGATTGTCAAAAAGGAATTATCAAAATAGATAATCAAGATATCTATAAAATTTCTTTAAAATCATTAAGAAGTAATATATCGCTGGTCAGTCAAGATATAATCCTGTTTGATGATACGGTAGAAAATAATATTTTATATGCAAATCCTAGTGCTTCTAAAGAAAAATTGTCCGAAGCTTGTAAATTTGCAGCTGCTGAGGAGTTTATTTTAAAATTACCAAAAGGGTACAAAACTTTAATTGGTGAAAACGGCGTAAAGCTCTCAGGCGGCCAAAAACAGAGAATATCTATTGCGAGAGCAATATTAAAAAATTCACCAATAATATTGCTCGACGAAGCCACTTCAGCTCTAGACGCTGAGTCTGAAAAAATTGTCCAAGATGCAATTACTAAACTTACAAAAAATAGAACCACAATTGTCATTGCTCATAGACTTTCAACGGTTTTAAATGCTAATAAAATATTTGTTATGAAAAATGGCAATATACTAAATTCAGGTACTCATGAAGAATTAATAGATAAATGTAATGAATACAAATCTTTATACCAAAAGCAACTTGCCTAATGTTAGGATTATATAAATTTCTAATTAAAATATTATTTCCATTTTTTTTTATTTTTATTTTAATAAGAAGATTTTCTCTAAAAGAGCACAAAGTCAGATATAAAGAGAAATTGATGAGTTCTTATTTTAATCCTATAAAAAAAAGCAATTTTTTAATTTGGTTTCACGCTGCAAGTGTAGGGGAAGTGATGAGCGTGTTCCCTATAATAGATAAAATGAAAGATGACAAAAGATTAAGTTTTTTAATTACAACATTAACAAAAAGTTCCTCGGTGATTGTTGAAAAAAAATTTATGAAAAATAGAAATATAGTTCACAGATTTCTACCTTTGGATAACGATAAACTGGTAGAAACTTTTCTAAAAAAATGGAAACCTGACTTAAGTATATTTGTTGACTCAGAAATTTGGCCAAATTTTATTACGAAAATTAAAAAAAATAATATTCCTTTAATTCTTATTAATGCTAGAATTACAGGAAAGTCTTTTAAAAGATGGATGCTTTTGCCTAATTTTGCAAAGAAAATATTTGGATGCTTTGATATTTGTTTGCCATCTAACAAAGATACTGAAAATTTTTTAAAAATTTTAAAAGTAAGAAAAATAAAAAATATTGGAAATTTGAAGTTTTGCTCAAGTATGAGTTCAGATAGCTTAGATAAAAAAAATCTAAAAACATTAGAAAGTTTTAATATTTGGTGTGCCGCCAGTACACACTCTCCAGAAGAGGAGTTTTGTTTAAATACCCATAAATATTTATCTAAAGAAATTAAAAATTTATTAACTATAATTATCCCTAGACACATATCTCGGGTTGAAAAAATCGCAAAAATATTTGGTAAAGAGGGAATTCAATATCAAATATTAAAAGATAACGATGAAATAAAAAAAAATACAAGTGTGCTTATAGTAAATTCTTTTGGTATTTTGCCTAAGTTTTTTAAAGTTTGTAAAAGTGTTTTCATCGGAAAATCAACTATTCAAAAATTAAAGTTTGATAGTGGGCAAAATCCTATAGAAGCTGCTAAAGAAGGATGCAAAATTTATCATGGTCCCTACGTTGAGAACTTTTCTGATATTTATAATTTTTTAAAAGAAAACAAAATCTGCAAATTAATTTCTTCCCCTGACGAACTTGCAATAAATCTCCGGGAAGATTTTAACTCAGAGAAATATATTAATAAAAATGATAATATTGAAAAAATAAATTTAATTGGTAATAGAATTTTAAATCTAACTATAAAGGAAATAAATGAATTTATTAAGATTTAAGTTAATTAAACCTCAATTTTGGTATACAAAGAATTTGTTGAGTTTATTTTTGTATCCTTTTTCATTAATCTATTATTTATTTTTTCTACTAAAAAAAAATCTTGTGAGTTCATATGAGTATAATGTTCCGATAATTTGTGTTGGAAATATCTACATTGGAGGAACTGGCAAAACGCCTCTTACCATATTTCTTTATCATGTATTCAAAAAAAAATTTCGACCCGCAATTATTAAAAAATATTACAATAACCAAATTGACGAAATTAATTTTCTAAAAAGTAAATCAAAAAAAGTATTTGTAAAGGATACACGAGATAATGCCATTAATGACAGTATTAAGGAAAAATGTAATTTATTGATATTAGATGATGGTTTTCAAGATTTTTCTATTAAAAAAAGTTTAAATATAGTTTGTTTTAATAGTCGGCAACTACTAGGAAATGAAATGATGTTGCCAGCAGGTCCATTGAGAGAACCAATCGTATCTTTAAAAAAATGTGATATTGTCATAATCAATGGAGAAAAAAATAAAGAGTTTGAAGAAAAAATTCACAAAATAAATAATTTGATTAAAATATTTTATTCAAAATATAAAATTTTAAATAAAAATAAATTTAAAAAAGGAAAATATCTAGCATTTTCAGGCATTGGAAATCCAAGTAACTTTTTTTATTTATTAAAAAAAAATGGTATAAAGTTGTCGAAGACATTGCCTTTTCCAGATCATTATAATTTTAGTGATAATGAAATTAAAAATTTTTTTGATACCGCAAAAAAAAATAAATTAAAAATTATTACTACAGAAAAAGATTATTATAGAATCAAAAAAAAATGGCGTAGTAAAATTCAATTTCTTGCTGTAAGTTTAGTGATTGATAAACAAAAATTTTTCCTTGAAGAAATAAAAAGATTTATAAAATGAAAATATTAAAGTACTTTATACAGGCTTTTTTTTTATATATTTTTTTTATAATTATTTTTTTATTTAGAATTAAAATAAGTAGGCTAATATTTTCGAACTTTTTTAGAATCTTTGGCCCATTATTTAGATCGGATAATATTATAAAGAAAAATCTTTTATTTATTGACTCCTCAATTAAAAAAGAAGAATTCAGTAGTATTAAAAAAAAGATGTGGTCAAATTATGGAAAAAACTTTGTAGAATATTTATTCCTTAAAAAATTTAGAAGTTCAAATAATTATGTAAATATTAAAAATGAAAATTATTTGACAGATGTTATAAACAAAAAAAAGCAAGTCATATTTGTTTCCGGGCATTTTGCAAATTTTGAATTAATGTCTATGGAGCTTACTAAAAAAAATATTGATTTAGTTACCATATACCGCCCTTTAAATAATTTATTTATTAATCCATTAATGGAAAAATTAAGAAAAAAATATATTTGCCAAAACCAAATCAAAAAAGGATATTCGGGAATAAGAGAATCATACACATTTTTGAAAAATAATTTTAATTTGGCTTTAATGATCGATCAAAGAGTCTCAGAAGGTGAAAATATAAAACTTTTTAATCGTAATGCTTTAACAACAACCCTACCTGCTCAACTAGCTTTAAGATTCAGTTGTGACATAATTCCTATTTATATAAAAAGAAAAGAAAATGATCGATTTGAAATGGAAATTTATAAACCGATCTTGATTAGTGATTTTAAAGAGAAAAAAACTTCCAAAATAGCCTTATCTCAACGTCTTAATGATATTTTAGAGACAATGATAAAAAAAGATCCGAGTCAATGGATATTGACGCATAATAGATGGAAATAATTATTTTTTAGATTTTGACTCATGTCTTAATTTTACCTCGATCGGGGAAAAGTAAGCCTCCTGTAAATCTACATCCCAGTAATTGAGATCTTTAAGAGGTATCTTTTTATTTGAAACTGCGCAAACAACATGATCTCCATGTTCAATAATGTCAAAGGAGTTGTGTTTAAATTTAATTTTTGCTTTTATTTTGAACATATAAGAAATAATATATTATAACATAAACTCTTCTTATGAATGTAGCAATAATTGGTAGTGGTGGTAGAGAGCATGCAATTTGTCAAAAACTTAGAGAAGATAACAAAAAACTTAATATTTTTTGTATTCCAGGTAATGCTGGAACTTCATTGATAGCAAAGAATATTGAGGTAGATTTTCTCAAATTTAGTAAACTTTACAAGGTTTTAAAAAATCTCAAAGTTAAAATGGTAATCGTAGGTCCCGAGGAGCCTTTAGTAAAAGGTGTAGTAGATTATTTAAATGAGAGAAAGATTAATGCAATAGGGCCAAATCGCTTTGCAGCAAAACTCGAGGGATCTAAAGGTTTTCTGAAAAATTTGTGTAAAAAACAAAATATACCGACAGCTAGTTTTAAAATATGCAAAGATTTTAGTGAAGTTAATAAATTTATCAAAAAGAACAAATTTCCCGTAGTCGTGAAAGCAGACGGTATAGCTGCAGGTAAAGGTGTGAAAATTTGTAAGACTTTGCGAGAGGTTAAAAATTTTTCAGAAGCTATTTTTAATGGAAAGTTTAAATCTTCCTCAAAAGTCATAATGGAAAGTTTTCTCACCGGAGAAGAAGCCAGCTATTTTATAATAGTAGACAAATATAATTTTAAATTTTTTGGTACAGCCCAGGATCATAAGAGAGTTGGCGAAGGCGATAAAGGACCAAACACTGGTGGTATGGGTGCTTATTCGCCAGCAAATAATATAACAAAAGAAGTAGAAAAAAAAATTATCAATAGAATTATTAAACCAACTATTCAATACTTAAATAAAAAAAAGAAATATTTTAAAGGGTTTTTATACGCAGGTTTAATGATTAAAAACAATGATCCCTATTTGATAGAATATAATGTAAGAATGGGTGACCCTGAATGTCAGGTCATATTACCAAGACTAAAAACTAATTTATTAAAAATTTTTAAATTTTTGATAAAGGACAATCTTAATAAAATTAAAATTAATTGGAGTAAGGAGAAATCGATGACCATAGTTTTATGCTCAAAAGGATATCCTTATAAATATAAAAAAAATTTTAATTTAAATAATATTAAAGAATTAACTAATTCCAAAAAATTATATACAATTCATGCAGGAACAAAGTTAGTTAATAATAAAATTATTTCTAACGGTGGAAGAGTTTTAAATATTACAAAACTTGGAAATAGTTATAAAGTTATGAGAAAAAAGATTATTTCTCATATAAAAAAAATTTCAAATCAAAATCTATTTTTCCGTAAAGATATTGGTTGGAGAGTAATTAACAAATCATGAGAATAATTTCTGGTACATTAAAAGGCAAAAAGATTTTTTTTGAAAAAAACATAAGTACAAGACCGTTAAGAGATATGGTAAAAGAAAATATTTTTAATATTATTGAGCATTCAAAATTGATAAATTTTAATATTCAAAAAATAAAAGTTTTAGACTTATTTGCAGGTTACGGATCTTTTGGCCTAGAGTGCTTATCAAGGGACGCTGATGAGGTAATTTTTGTGGAGAACAATCTCAAATCTTTTGAACTATTAAAAAAAAATATTAACTTTTTATCTCTTTCTGGCAGGTGCAAAGCAATTCGTTCAGACGCAAGAAATTTTATTTGCAGTGAGATGAAGAAATATGACTTAATCTTTCTGGATCCACCATATAAAGAAAAAAAAATAGTTAATGAAATTATACTTATGATAAAAAAAAATAAAATTCTAAAAAAAAATAATTTATTAATTCTTCATAGAGAAAATGAGCAGGATTCTTTAAATGAGAATTATGATTTGATTGATAAAAGAAGATATGGAAGGTCTTATATTTATTTTTATAGGATAAATTAATTTAAAATTCTGTATGTTATTTTTTTTACCTGTTCCACTGCGTTTTGACCAAAAGGATTTACTTTTATTAGTTTGGCAATAAAAATTGTTTCTAAAACAAAATAAGTAAAATATTCCATCAAAGTTTCCTCTTTAGAATTTTTGAAATAAATTTCTCTAAAAGGTATTTTATTTAATTTTAAAGTTTTAATGAGAGCTTTTTTTTGTGCATCTTTAATCTTATTTAAAGAATATCGATTTAAAAAATTAAACTTTTTTCCAAAAAGGTTTCTATTCTTTATATCGGTTTTATCTTTTTTGTCGAATATATAAAAAATTTTATCTTTTGGACCGTCCAAATAAAGTTGCAATAAACTATGGTGATCCTTTGGTGCTTCCGATAATACGGGGAGCAAACCTTTATTTTTTTTTCCAAGACTCTCTGCAAATAATTGTTGAAACCAATAAACACAATCATTTAAATCTTGTGAATAATTAAGACATATTAATGATTTATATTTTTTACTTAAAAAGTATTTGGAGGTCGCCTGGATACCACGGGAAAATTTAATGAAGTTTTTATTATTTAGTATTATTTCAGAAAATTTATAAAAGTATTTTCTTTTTCCTAAACCCATCAATATAAAAAGCACGATCCCTGTTTTGGATAAAATAGAGAATCTTCCACCAACGAATTTATCATGATAAATCGTTGGAATTCTCCTTTTCTTAGCAAAATTAAATAAGTTGTTTGTATCCTTTTCAGTAATTATAAGACTATTTGATTTATTAAAACTGACTTTTAAACTAGATAAATTTGTCAAAGTTTCCAGAGTATTTCCAGATTTTGAGATAATTATGAAAAGAGTTTTCTTTTTAATATTTTTCCTAACTTCAAATATTTTGTTCTGATCCAAATTGTCTATAAACAAAACATTTTTTTTTATCTTTTTTCTTAAAAAAGAAAATGATGCTTTTGCACCAAGAATTGAACCGCCCATACCAATAAAAACTAAATTTTTAAAACTCTTTAATTTCTGTATTTGTTTTAAGTTAATATTATCTGAATAATCTTTATTAAAAATATAAAAAAAATTATTTACGTCATTAATTTTTTTCTGAATTATATCATTTCTTACTTTTAGCAATTTTTTATCAAAAATTACTTTTTCAAAAAAATTCTTTATTACCAGGCTCATCTTTTTCTAATTTCTTCCAATATAAGTTTTTCAATTTCTGATGTGTCTTTTTTTTGGGGAGTATTAGTTTTGCCTAAAAGTTCACTAATATCGGTTGTTTTGTTTTTTATGGTTGATTTTGATTTAGGAGTTGGAAGCTCATCCATTTTTGGGGGTATACTTAAAGGGTCATTTTTTTTAATGAGAAATTCATCTGTTGAATCTCTTTTCTCGTTTCGCAAAGTTTTACCAACCTCATCAAACGATGTACACTTTACCAAAAAAAAGGTGAAAATAATTACAAGTATTTTTTGTGTCATTTATGGTTTTTAAAAATTTCTGCTATAATAATTAAAATAACTCCTATTGTAACAAAAATATCGGCAATGTTAAATGTAAACCAGTGATAATTGTTATAATGTAAATCTATGAAGTCAGGAACTGCAAAAAGTGTTACCCTATCAAATAAATTTCCAAAAGCACCGCCAATAATTAATGCATAAGAAATTTTACTTATAATCTCCTCCTTAAATGCAACAAATATAATGAAAATGATAATGCAAAAGATAAAAAAAGAAATAAGGTGGTATACAATATTTGCTTCTGTGGCAAACAGCCCAAAGCCTATTCCTGTATTCCAAACTAAATTTAAGTTTAAATAATCAGTTATAAAAATATTGTTTAAGTCTGAATTAATTATGTAATTTTTAGATATTCTATCTAAGATAAAGCTGATTATTATTATGAAAATTGAAATTACATTTGACAAATTTAAATATTTTTTTGTTTTTATATCTTTTTCAATTAACATTTGTACCACTTAAAATGTCATCACATCTTATGCATTTTGTTTGTAAAATTTTCCAGCACCTTGGACATTTTTTTCCCTCTGCTTTAGAAACTACTATTTTTTTTTCATCACCATTTACTTTAAAAACTTCAGCTTTCGAGGTTATAAAGTATTCTGCTAAGTCTAAATCTTTCAAAAGATCAAATTGTTCTTTATTTGTATAAATTTTAATTTGCGCTTCAAGACTAGAGCCTAATTCTTTATTTGCTCTTTTTTCCTCTATTGCAACATTTGCTTGCTGTTTGATTTCAAAAAGTTTTTGCCATTTTTGGAAAATATCCTTATTTTTCCATTGGGAAGGTAGGCTTGGAAATTGTTCTTCATGAATACTGGTGTTAGAGTTTTTTATTAACCCATGTATCTCGTCTGTTGTAAAAACAAATATTGGAGCAAACCATTTTAGCAAACATTCTAGGATAATATTTAAAACCATTATGCAATTTTTTCTTTTCAAAGAATTTATTGAGTCACAATAAAGTACATCTTTTCTAATATCGAAATAGAAGGATGATAAATCAAGGTTACAAAAATTTACAAGATCTTTGTAAAGTTTATGAAAGTTATAATTTTTGAAATTTACCTCAATCTGTTCATTCAATATAGACAATTTGTGTAAAATAAATTGTTCTAGTTCTGGCAAATTTTTAGTATTTATTAGCTCAAATTTTTGTTTCTCAAATTTATCATGAATATTACCTAGTACGTATCGAAATGTATTTCTAATTTTTCTATAGGACTCTGCGTGATGTGATAAAATAGTTTTATCAATTCTTAAATCTTCAGAATAATCACTTGAGGCTACCCAAGCTCTAAGAATATCAGCACCATAGTTTTTTAATATATCCTCGGGTGATATTACATTTCCTGAAGATTTTGACATCTTCATACCCTTTCCATCAACTACAAATCCGTGAGATAAAATGCTTTTAAAAGGTGCCTGCCCTCTTGTGCCACAAGACTCTAAAAGTGATGAGTGGAACCAACCTCTATGTTGATCTGAACCTTCTAGGTACATATCTGCTGGCCATTTAAGATCGTCTCGTTTTTCTAAGACAAAAGCATGCGTAGAACCACTATCAAACCATACTTCAACGATGTCTGTAGATTTAATAAAATTTTCCTTGTTATATTTTTTTCCAAGAAATCTTTGTGGATCATCAGTAAACCAACAGTCCGATCCCTCTTTCTCGTAAATTTTAGCAATATTCTCTATCACCTCTAAGTCTTTTAAGGGCTCATTATCTTTTTTATTTATAAATATAGGAAGAGGTACGCCCCACACTCTCTGACGAGAAATACACCAATCAGGTCTACCTTCTATCATTGATAAAAGTCTGTCTTTTCCTTTTTTTGGGTAAAATTTTGTCTGGTTGATTGCCTTTATTGCTTTTTCTCTTAATGAATTCTTTTCCATGGAAATAAACCATTGAGGAGTAGCCCTATAAATGAGTGGTGCTTTAGATCTCCAAGAGTGTGGGTAGCTGTGTTGTAATTTATCTGAACCTAATAACTTCTTTTGATTTTTTAAACTTTCAATAATTAATGGATCAGCTTTAAAAATATGTGTTTTGTGAAATGATGGAATCTCATCAGTATATAATCCTGAGTCATCAACAGTGTACTTTGACTCTATATTATTTTTAAGGCAAAGATTGAAATCATCTGGTCCGTGACTAGGCGCGCAGTGAACAATTCCGGTCCCTTGATCTAAATTCACAAAATTAGCATTAAGCATTGGAATAGGGTTGTTATAGCCAATTTTAAAAAATGGGTGATTACATTTTACATCTTTAAATTCTTTCCCTGAAAATGTATTGAGAACTTTAAAATCTTTGATTTTACAATCACTAAAGATAGATTTTATTAATTTTTCTGCAATAACGATTTTTTTGCCATTGAAATCTCCAACGTCTTTTATCTCAATAACTGAATAACTTATATTTTCGTTGTATGCTAAAGCTTTATTTGCAGGAATAGTCCATGGCGTTGTAGTCCAAATTATTATTTCTGACTTATTTAAAAAATTCTTATTTGACTCAATAATAGGAAAGGAGGCGTAAATTGTATTAGAAACATGGTCTCTATACTCGACCTCAGCGTCCGCTAAAGCTGTTTTTTCGACAGTCGACCACAAAACTGGTTTAAACCCTTTATATAAACTTCCATTATTTAAATACTTGCCTAGCTCTCTCACAATCTGAGCCTCAGCTCTAAAGCTCATTGTGGAATAATAGTTTTCAAAATCTCCAGTTACACCCAACCTTTTAAATTCTTTGATATGAACATCGATCCATTTATTAGCAAATTCTCTACACTCTTTTCTAAAATTTTTTATAGGAACATCATCTTTATTTTTCTTTTTTTTTTTATACTCCTCCTCTATTTTCCATTCGATTGGTAAACCATGGCAATCCCAGCCTGGTACATAGACAGAGTCTTTTCCGCTCATTTGATGGAATCTAGTCACAATATCTTTTAAAATTTTATTTAGCGCTGTACCCATATGAATATGACCATTTGCATAAGGAGGCCCATCATGTAAAACGAACTTTTCTCTTCCCTTAGAAGCAGTTCTTAATTTCTTATAGAGATTATTTTGATCCCATTTAGTTAAAATATCTGGCTCTTTTTGAGGTAGATTAGCCTTCATTGAGAATGAGGTTTTCGGTAAATTGAGTTTTTCTTTTGCCATTCTAATTTTTTTTAAATTTTAGAAATATCCTTTTTAATTTGTTTTTTTAGATCATTTATATTTTTAAATTTTTTTTCTGGTCTTATAAATTTTTTAAATACCACATTAATTTTTTTTTTATACAGATTTTTTTTAAAATTGAAAATATTTACTTCTAACAATAACTTTTTCCCTTGAAAAGTTGGTCTTAAACCTACGTTAGCTATCCCCCCTTTTTTTCCCTTAAATGAATTAGAAAATATATCTACTGAATATACACCATATTTCGGTTTGATATAGTTTTTAAGATCTAGGTTACACGTTGGATATCCAATAGTCCTTCCTCTTTTGTTTCCGGGCATAACTTTTCCCTCAATAGACCATGATCTTCCAAGTAAATAATTGGCTTTTGAAATTTGTCCTTTTGAAATTAGACTTCTGATTATTGTTGAAGATACTATTTTTTCATTTCTCTTAAAGGGTTTTGTAATGATGGTCTTAAAATTATATTTTTTTTCATATGATTTTAATAGATTAACATTACCTAATCTGTTTTTACCATATTTAAAATTCTTACTTACAAAAATGTACTTGGCATTTAATTTTTGGAAGATAATTTTTTTTATAAAATTCTTGTAACTCAAATTTGAAAAAGTCTTATCAAATTTTTTTATAATCACAAAATCAGCTTTTTGATTTAAGTATTTTTTTTTTTGTTTTATTGAGTGAAGACGATGATACTTCAGTTTTTTATTAAAAAACATTACTGGAATTGGTTCAAAGGATAGAACACCAAAATTAATTTTTTTGTGTTTTGCTTTCATACTTGCTTCTTTTAAAACTTTTTGATGACCTCTGTGAATTCCATCAAAATTTCCAATAGCTATAACGGATCTTTTAAATTTATTTTGTATATTAAATTTATTATTTATAATCATTCTACCATCTTAGAGTTGATTGATAATAATTAGTCGTAACATTATATTTTTTAAGCAAATTAGAAATTGATGTTTTTTCTTTGATTTCATTTTTATGAACACCGTCAGTAATAAAAATAGAGTCTATATTTAGATTATTTGCTCCCTTGATATCTGTTCTTAAGTTATCTCCAATAGCTAAAGCTTTATTTTTTTTTGTTAAAAAAGTATTGTATATTTGGTCGTGGGGCTTTCCATAGTAAATTACTTGGCCTCCTAATTCTTCAAAAATTTTTGCTAAAGCACCTGCGCAATGTTCTCTTGTCTCCCCTTTATCAACTATTAAATCAGGATTAGTACAAATTAATTTTTTTTTAGTAAAACTTCTTAATAATTCTTCATAATAATTCAAATCATTTTTTTTTTCATCAAATAGTCCAGTGCAAAGAATAAAATCGCAATTTTCTAAACTTACTTTACTAGTTTCAACACCTTCGAATAAACATTCGTCTCTGGGCGGGCCAAGATGATAAAATTTATCGCCATATTTTTTATTTTTTATAGATTTATAAGCTGCTTGCCCTGAGGTATAAACATAATTTAAAAATTTGTCATTCATCTTTAATTTTTTTAAAAACTTTATTACATTTTCATTTGGTCTTGGTGCATTTGATAAAAAAATGATTTTTTTGTTTACTTTACTTAGTTCATCTACAGCAATGTTAGCTTCTGGAATAAGATTTATTCCGTTATGCATTACGCCCCACAGATCTATAATAAAAGTATCATAATTTTGATGGATTTCAGAAAGATGCTTTAAATGTTTCAATTAGATTACCTCTTTTTTTTAACAAAATTCAATAAAATATAGCAATATTACTCTTTTTTAGTAAAAAAAAGTGAAAACCTCTTGAAATTTGACTAAAACACACCATATGTGAGCAATATATTTAAAAAGGAGAAAAAAATGAAATTTAGACCTCTACATGACCGTGTCCTAATTAAAGTTCTAGACAGCGAAGAAAAAACGGCTGGCGGAATTATCATTCCAGATACAGCAAAAGAGAAGCCTCAAGAAGGCGAGGTAGTTGCAGTTGGCCCAGGGATAATAAACGAAAATGGTAAAATTACTCCAATGGATGTTAAAACAGGTGATATAGTTTTGTTTGGTAAATGGTCTGGTACAGAGGTTAAGATTGATGGAAAAGAATATAATATAATGAAAGAGTCTGACATTATGGGAATTTCAAAAAGAAAAAAATAAATTAAAGGGGATTAAAAATGGCAAAGATAATAAAATTTGATACTGAAGCGAGATCTAAGATGTTAAGTGGTGTTAACACACTAGCAAATGCAGTAAAAGTTACTCTTGGTCCAAAGGGAAGAAATGTTGTTATGGATAAATCCTATGGAGCTCCAAGAACAACTAAAGATGGTGTATCAGTTGCCAAGGAAATAGAGCTTGATGACAAATTTGAGAACATGGGAGCTCAAATGGTTAAAGAAGTGGCAAGTAAAACAAACGATAACGCTGGTGATGGAACCACAACAGCTACAATTTTAACTCAGGCTATAGTTAATGAGGGATTAAAATATGTAACTGCGGGGATGAATCCGATGGATATCAAACGAGGAATAGACAAAGCAGTAGAGCATGTAATAAGCAAATTAAAATCATCTTCAAAAAAAGTTAAAGCAAACGAAGAAGTTGCACAAGTTGGCACAATTTCTGCTAATGGAGAGAAATCCATAGGAGAAATGATTTCTAAAGCTATGCAAAAAGTTGGGAACGAAGGTGTTATTACAGTCGAAGAAGCAAAAGGAGTGGAAACTGAATTAGATGTTGTAGAAGGAATGCAGTTTGATAGAGGCTATTTATCACCTTATTTTGTAACAAATGCTGAAAAAATGACAACCGAGCTAGAAAATCCTTTGGTTCTGTTAGTCGAAAAAAAATTAACTAATTTACAGCCCATGGTCCCACTTTTAGAGTCAGTTGTTCAAGCTAATAGACCTCTAATGATAATTTCAGAAGATGTTGAAGGTGAAGCATTAGCTACACTGGTTGTAAACAAGTTACGGGGTGGATTAAAAGTTGTGGCAGTCAAAGCGCCTGGTTTTGGAGATAGAAGGAAATCAATGCTCGAAGATATTGCGATCCTTACAGGTGGACAAGTAATTTCGGAAGATTTAGGAATTAAATTAGAGAATGTAAAAATATCAGATCTTGGGTCTTGTAAAAAAGTAAAAATCGATAAAGAGAATAGTACTATAGTGGCAGGCGAAGGTAAAAAATCAGATATAGAAGCTAGATGTAATCAAATTAGATCTGAAATTGCTGAGACCACATCGGACTATGATAAAGAGAAATTGCAGGAGAGATTGGCGAAACTAGCAGGTGGAGTTGCCGTTATTAAAGTTGGAGGTGCAACCGAAGTAGAAGTTAAAGAGAGAAAAGATAGAGTTGAAGATGCCTTAAACGCAACTAGAGCAGCTGTAGAAGAAGGTGTAGTCATCGGCGGGGGATGTGCATTACTATATGCATCCCAAGATTTAGATAACCTTAAAGTCAAAGGAGATGATCAGAAAGCTGGGGTGGAAATAGTTAAGAAAGCCCTACAATCTCCAATAAGACAAATTACTGCAAACGCGGGTGTTGATGGATCTGTTGTAGTTGGAAAACTTTTGGAAGGAAAAAAACATTCTCAAGGATATGACGCTCAAAATGAAGAATACTGTGATATGTTTTCAAAAGGAATTATAGACCCTACGAAAGTCGTAAGAACAGCTTTACAAGACGCTGCATCAATTGCAGGTTTGTTAATT
>MDSW01082015.1_pt1 | contig 32699 bp, 26 predicted proteins | sample 811171 | NCBI WGS metagenome assembly MDSW01 (sample SAMN05326641, study PRJNA326480) | marine metagenome | isolation source: seawater | place: Atlantic Ocean: North West | collected 2012 | reverse complement strand
AGAGGAAGTTTTGATGCGGGGTGGAGCAGCCTGGTAGCTCGTCGGGCTCATAACCCGAAGGTCGTCGGTTCAAATCCGGCCCCCGCTACCAATTGGCACTGTCATGCTCCCATGACCGACAGTGCGAAGATGAAAAAGCCCCTTTTCAGGGGCTTTTTCGTACGTGGAGAAAAAGCCGCCCGTGGCGAGCAAAGACCAGCAGATCACCGAGCTGCTGCAGCCCACCGTCGAAGCAATGGGCTTCGACCTTTGGGGTGTGGAGTACCTGTCCCAGGGCAGGCACAGCCTGGCGCGGGTCTACATCGACGGTCCCGACGGGATTACCGTCGACGACTGCGCCGCGGTGAGCGAGCAGGTCAGCGGTGTGCTGGATGTCGAGGACCTGATCAGCGGTGAGTACACCCTGGAGGTGTCCTCGCCAGGGGTCGACCGGTTGCTGTTCAGGCCGGAGCAGTTCCCGGGTTACGTCGGTGAAACCGTGGAACTGCGGCTGCGCACGGCCTTCGAAGGGCGGCGCAAGTTCACCGGCATACTGAAGGGGCTTGAGGGAGAGGACGTGGTGATCCGGGTCGATGACCACGAGTACCTGCTGCCCCACGGCTCGATTGAAAAAGCGCGTGTACAACCCCGCATCTGAATGCGGCAAGTGAATTGACGAGGCTGGAAATGTCGAAGGAGATACTGGACATAGCGGAAGCCGTATCGAACGAGAAGGGTGTCTCCCAGGACATCATTTTCGAGGCGATGGAGCTCGCGCTGGCAACCGCTACCAAGAAGCGGTACGAAGAGGAAGCCGATATTCAGGTCACCATCGACCGCGAGTCCGGCGACTACACCACGGTGCGGCGCTGGCTGGTTGTTCCCGATGACGAACTGGCGCTGCTCGGCACCCAGTTCACCACCGAGGAGGCGGCTGAGCAGGACCCCGGGCTCAAGGTGGGAGACTTCCATGAGATCCAGGTCGAGAACGTGGAGTTTGGCCGTATCGCCGCGCAGACCGCCAAGCAGGTGATCGTGCAGCGCGTGCGTGACGCCGAGCGCGCCCAGGTGGTCGAGCTGTACATGGATCGGGTCGGCGAATTGATCGGCGGCAGCGTGAAGAAAGTAACCCGCGACAACGTGATCGTCGACCTGGGTAACAATGCCGAGGGCCTGTTGCCGCGCGAACAACTGGTCGGCCGCGAGACCTTCCGCGTCAACGACCGCGTGCGCGCGATACTGCGCGAGATCAGCACGGAATCTCGCGGTCCGCAACTCATTCTCAGCCGCTCCTGCCCGGAAATGCTCATCGAGCTGTTCAAGATCGAGGTGCCGGAGATCGCCGAGGAAGTCATTCAGATCAAGGCGGCCGCCCGCGACCCGGGTTCGCGCGCCAAGATCGCGGTGAAAACCAACGACCAGCGCATCGACCCGGTCGGCGCCTGTGTCGGCATGCGCGGCTCGCGTGTGCAGGCCGTGTCCAACGAACTGGACAACGAGCGCGTGGATATCGTGCTGTGGGACGACAACCCCGCGCAGCTGGTGATCAACGCCATGGCCCCGGCCGAGGTGGAGTCCATTGTCGTCGACGAGGACTCCGGCACCATGGACGTGGCGGTGGCGGAGGAAAACCTGGCCCAGGCCATCGGGCGCTCCGGGCAGAATGTGCGCCTGGCGTCGGACCTGACCGGGTGGACCATCAACGTGATGAGCCTGGAAGAGGCCGCCGACAAGCACGAGGCGGAGGCAGGCCAGGTGATCGGCGTGTTCGTGGAAAGCCTCGACGTGGACGAGGAAGTGGCAGAGATACTGGTGGAGGAAGGCTTCACCACCCTGGAGGAGGTCGCCTACGTCCCCCTCGAGGAAATGACGGCCATTGACGGTTTCGACGACGAAATCGCCGAGGAACTGCGCGCCCGCGCCAAGGATGCCCTGCTGACCCAGGCGATCGCCTCCGAGGAGCAACTGGGCGCCAACGAGCCGGCACAGGACCTGCTGGAAATGGACGGTATGGACCGTCACCTGGCCTATATCCTGGCCAGTCGCGAGATCATCACCATGGAAGACCTCGCAGAACAGGGTGTGGAAGACCTGATGGATATCCCGGATATGACCGAGGAGCGGGCAGGCGAGTTGATCATGACCGCCCGCGCGCCCTGGTTTGCCGAGGCCGAGGCCGCCGAAGGGGCGGAATAACCCGGTACGCGGGTAACGGGACAGGGTAGCGAGGAGAGTATCGAATGGCGCAGGTGACAGTACAACAGCTCGCGGAAGTCGTGGGGGCGTCCTCCGAACGTCTGCTGACGCAGATGAAGGAGGCGGGCCTGCCGCATTCTGCTCCGGACGAGGCTGTTTCGGACGAGGACAAGCAGACGCTGCTGAAGTACCTCAAGCGCAGCCACGGTGAAGCCACCGAGCAGCCCAAGCGCATCACCTTGAAGCGCAAGACCCTGAGCACGCTGAAAACCAGCGGGTCAACGGGGAAGAAGACGGTCGCCGTCGAGGTGCGCAAGAAGCGCACCTACGTCAAGCGCGACGCGGAACAGGCGCCGCTGGAGGAAATGCCCGAGGTGGAGCCGGAAGTCGAGGCGCCACCGGTGGAAGTAGAGGCGCCGGAGCCGCCGCCCGAGGTCGTCATCGACCCGGAACCGACGCCGGAAGAGGCGGCGGAAATGGACCCGGAAGTCCTGCGCCAGCGCGCCGCGGAGCGCCGCAAGCAGCAGGAGGCCGCCGAGGCCGCCGCGCGCAAGGCCGCCCTGGAAGCGCGCCGCGCCGCCGAGGCCCAGGCCAAGGCCGACGCCGAGGCAAAAAAGGCGGCGGACAGCAAGGATGCCGCGCGCAAGCAGCCCAAGCGCCTGCACGAGGCGCCCGCGCAACGCCCGGCAAACGAGCAGCGCGAGCGCCGTCCGCGCAGCCGCCTGGCGCGCAACGCACCGGCCGGTCGCGGCAAGCAGCGCGGGCACAACCTGTCGCTGGCCGATCTTGACGCCGAGGCCGGGCTGGGGCGCCGTCGCGGCGGCCGCAAGAAGATCAAGCCGACCCACGCGGAGCATACGCGCCACGGGTTCGAGCAGCCCACCGAGCGCATGGTGCGCGACGTGGAAATCGCGGACATGATTTCCGTCGCCGGCCTGGCGCAGCAGATGGCGGTGAAGTCGGGCGAGGTGATCAAGGAGCTGATGAAGCTGGGCGTCATGGCCACGATCAATCAGATGATCGACCAGGACACCGCCACGCTGGTCGTCGAGGAGTTCGGCCACCGCGTGAAACTGATCAGCGCCGATGCGCTGGAGGAAAAGCTCGAGCAAACACTGTCCGAGCACGAGGGCACCGACGAGCCGCGCGCGCCGGTGGTCACGGTGATGGGCCACGTGGACCACGGCAAGACCTCGCTGCTCGACTATATCCGCAAGAGCCAGGTCGCCGATGGCGAGGCGGGCGGCATTACGCAACACATTGGCGCCTACCATGTCGACACTGACCACGGCATGATCTCTTTCCTGGATACCCCGGGCCACGCGGCGTTTACCGCCATGCGCGCGCGCGGCGCCAAGAGCACGGATATCGTCATCCTGGTGGTGGCCGCCGACGACGGCGTCATGCCGCAGACCGAGGAGGCTGTCGCCCACGCCAGGGCCGCGGAAGTGCCGCTGATCGTCGCGGTCAACAAGATAGACAAGGAGGGCGCCGACCCCGAACGGGTGAAGAACGAGCTGTCCGCCAAGGAAGTCATTCCCGAGGACTGGGGCGGTGATACGCAGTTCATCAATGTCTCGGCCCACACCGGTGAAGGCATCAGCGACCTGCTCGACGCGGTGTTGCTGCAGGCGGAACTGCTGGAGCTGACCGCACCGCGCGATGTGCCGGCCCAGGGCATCGTCATCGAGTCGCGCCTGGACAAGGGGCGCGGACCCGTGGCGTCGCTGCTGGTGCAGAACGGCACCCTGCGCCAGGGTGACATCGTGCTCGCCGGCCTGCAGTTCGGTCGCGTGCGCGCCATGCTCGATGAGAACGGCGAGAACATCGAACAGGCGGGGCCGAGCATCCCGGTAGAGATTCTCGGCCTGGACGGCACCCCGGCCGCCGGCGACCTGTTCGCGGTGGTGGAGAACGAGAAGCGCGCGCGCGAGGTGGCCGACTTCCGCCAGGAAAAGAGCCGCGACAACAAGCTGCAGCGTCAGCAGGCGGCCAAGCTGGACAACATGTTCGAAAGCATGACCGCCGGCGAGCGCAAGACGCTCAATGTGGTGGTCAAGGCCGATGTGCGCGGTTCCCTGGAGGCCATCCAGTCATCGCTGCTGGAGCTGGGCAATGACGAGGTGCAGGTCAACGTGGTCTCCGGCGGCGTTGGCGGCATCACCGAAACCGACATCAACCTCGCCATGACCTCCGAGGCGGTGGTATTCGGCTTCAACGTTCGCGCCGACGGCGCGGCGCGCCGCCTGGTGGAGTCCGAGGGTGTGGACCTGCGCTACTACAACGTTATCTACGACCTGATCGACGATGTGAAGCAGGCGCTGTCGGGCATGCTGGCGCCGGAATTGCGCGAGGAGATCCTGGGTATCGCCGAGGTGAAGGACGTGTTCCGTTCGCCGAAGTTCGGCCAGATCGCCGGTTGCATGGTGACCGAGGGAACGGTACACCGGTCCCGGCCGATTCGCGTGCTGCGCGACAACGTGGTGATCTACGAGGGCGAACTGGAGTCGCTGCGCCGGCACAAGGACGATGTCAACGAGGTGCGCAACGGCACCGAGTGCGGTATCGGCGTGAAGAACTACACCGATGTGAAGGTCGGCGACCTGATCGAGGTGTACGAAGTCAAGGAAGTCGCGCGCTCCCTGTGAGCGCGGGTTCTACGCGACGATGGCCAGGGAGTATGCCAGGACGCAACGCGTGGCGGACTACCTGCAGCGTGAACTGGCCGCACTCATACAGCACGAGGTGCGCGACCCCCGTGTCGGCATGGTCAGTATCACCGGTGTCGATGTGAGCCGCGACCTCGCCCATGCGCGGGTCTATTTCACCGTGATGGGCAGTGACTCCAGCGACGAGGCTGGCGAGTCCGCCGCGGCGCTGAACAAGGCGGCGGGATTTCTGCGCAGCCAGTTGTCGCGTGACAGCAACATGCGCAGCGTGCCGCAGTTGAGATTTTATTTCGACAGCAGCGTGGGCCGCGGCCGCGAGCTCGAGGCGCTGATACGCCGCGCCGCCGATGCGGACCGCAAGCTGGGCCTGCGCGATGACGATTCCGGGGAGACACCCTAGGTGGCCAGGCGACGCCGCGGCCGCCCGGTCAACGGCATTCTCGTGCTGGACAAGCCCACCGGGCTCAGTTCCAACCAGGCGCTGCAGAGCGCCAAGCGCCTCTACTTCGCGGCGAAGGCGGGCCACACCGGCAGCCTTGACCCCCTGGCCTCCGGCGTTCTGCCGCTGTGTTTCGGTGAGGCGACGAAGTTTTCCCAGTACCTGCTGGACGCGGACAAGGCCTACCAGAGCACGTTTCGCTTTGGCATCGCCACGACCACCGGGGACGCCGAGGGCGAGCCGCTACAGGTCGACGACGCGGGCCACCTGGCGGCGGATGACGTGGAGCGCGCGTTACAGGCGTTTCGCGGTGAAATCGAACAGGTGCCCTCCATGTACTCGGCCATCAAGCATGGCGGCCAGCCCCTGTACAAGCTGGCGCGGCAGGGGCAGGAAGTGGCGCGGGAACCGCGCCGGGTGGTCATCCAGCGGCTTGAATTGCGGGAATTTCGCGCCGGTGAGCGCGCCGAGGCGGATATCTACCTGGAGTGCAGCAAGGGCACCTACGTGCGCTCGGTCGCCGAGGACCTGGGGCGGGCGCTGGGCTGCGGCGCGCACGTGAGTGCGCTGCGCCGCACCCGGGCGGGCCCCTTCGGGATCGAGGACAGCGTCAGCCTGGCCACGCTGGAGGCCCTCAAGGGCGCCGAGCAGCTGGCCGAGATGGACGCCCTGCTGCGGCCCGCGGACGCGGCCCTGGGCGGGCTGCCGCTGGTGCGCCTGAGCGAGTCCGGCGGCTTCTACATGCGCCAGGGCCAGCCGGTACAGGTGCCAAACGCGCCCTGTAATGGTATGGTGCGCGTCGCCCTGGAGAGCGGTGAATTCCTGGGTGTTGGAGAGATATTGGACGACGGGCGCGTGGCGCCGCGTCGACTGGTAGTAAACCGGTAGCGAATTACCGGTGTAGCTGGTCGCCGGGAGGCGACCCGAACCTGTCTGTAAATCTGCACGGACAGGCTCTTTGGTAAATGCGGGTGACAGTGAGCGCCCGGAGCACGGTATTCGTCATTCCCGGTGGACCGCATCAGGCGCGATCCGGGAAGCCACAAATGCGCGCGCCGGTCGCCGGATCACCCCGGGCAGATTAAACGAGAGGAAACGACAATGGCTTTGAATGCCGAACGAAAGGCTGAAATTGTAAAAGAGTACCAGGTAGGCGAGGGCGACACCGGTTCCCCGGAAGTACAGGTAGCACTGCTGAGCGCGAATATCGAGCAGCTGCAGGGGCACTTCCAGTCGCACAAGCACGACCACCATTCGCGCCGCGGCCTGATCCGCATGGTAAACCAGCGCCGCAAGCTGCTGGACTACCTCAAGCACAAGGACGCCTCGCGGTACTCCACATTGATCAAGCGACTGGGACTGCGCCGCTAGGCCTGACCCGCAGTGCCGCAGTGCGGGGCATGGGGCCTCGCTCGCGGCGGGCGGGCGCGGCCCGTCCATAGACAAAGAATTGGAGAATGAATGTGAACCCAGTAACCAAAACCTTCCAGTACGGCGGCCAGACCGTCACGCTGGAGACTGGCCGTATCGCCAGGCAGGCGACCGGCTCGGTCCTGGTCACCGTCGAAAACACCTCGGTCCTGTGTACCGTGGTCGCCGAAAAATTCCAGCGCCCCGGCCGGGACTTCTTCCCGCTGGCGGTGCACTACATCGAGAAGACCTACTCTGTGGGCAAGATCCCTGGCGGCTTCTTCAAGCGTGAGGGCCGGCCGAGCGAGAAGGAAACCCTGACCTCGCGCCTGATCGACCGCCCGATCCGCCCGCTGTTCCCGGACGGCTTCATGAACGAGGTGCAGGTGGTCTGTACGGTGATGTCCGCGGACAAGCACATCGACCCGGATATTCCCGCCATGATCGGCACCTCCGCGGCGCTGGCCATCAGCGGCTGCCCGTTCAACGGCCCCATCGGTGGCGCGCGCGTCGGCTTCAGCGAGGCGCAGGGCTACATCCTGAACCCCACCTACGAGCAGCTGGCCGAGAGCAAGCTGGACATGGTGGTTGCCGGCACCAACGAGGCCGTGCTGATGGTGGAATCGCAGGCGAAGGAGCTTTCCGAGGACCAGATGCTGGGCGCGGTGCTGTTCGCCCACCAGGAAATGCAAACCGTGATCAAGGCGATCAACGAGCTGACCGCGGAAGCGGGCAAGCCGCGTTGGGACTGGCAGGCGCCGGCGACCAACGAGGAGCTGGTGGCCGCGGTGGAGAACCAGGTCAAGGCGGACCTCGGCGAGGCCTACCGCATCACCGAGAAAGCCGCGCGTTACGAGCGTGTCGGCGAGATTCGGGACGCCGCCGTGGCGGCGCTGGCGAGCGAGGACGGTCCCAGCGAGGACGAGGTCAAGGACGTGTTCAAGTCCATTGAGAAGAACCTCGTGCGCAAGCGCATCCTGGCCGGCGAGGCGCGGATCGACGGGCGCGACACGCGCACCGTGCGCCCCATTGCCTGCGAGGTCGACCTGCTGTCCAAGGCGCACGGCAGCGCCCTGTTCACCCGCGGTGAAACGCAGGCGATCGGCGCGGTGACCCTCGGTTCCACCCGCGACGCGCAGATCATCGACGCTCTGGAAGGGGAGCGTCGCGACCCGTTCATGCTGCACTACAACTTCCCCCCCTACTCGGTGGGCGAGGCTGGCCGTGTGGGCTTTACCAGCCGCCGCGAAACCGGTCACGGGCGCCTGGCGCGCCGCGGCCTGGCCGCCGTGCTGCCCGGCGAGGAAGAGTTTCCCTACACCGTACGCGTTGTGTCGGAAATCACCGAGTCCAATGGTTCCAGCTCCATGGCCTCGGTCTGTGTCGGCTCGCTGGCCCTGATGGCGGCGGGTGTGCCCCTGAAGGCGCCGGTAGCCGGTATTGCCATGGGTCTGGTCAAGGACGGCAACCAGTTCGCCGTGCTGACCGACATCCTCGGTGACGAGGACCACCTGGGCGATATGGATTTCAAGGTCGCCGGTACCGCCGAGGGCGTCACCGCCCTGCAGATGGATATCAAGATCGAGGGTATCAACGAGCAGATCATGGAAGTGGCGCTGGAGCAGGCGCAACAGGCGCGGCTGCATATCCTCGGCCAGATGAACGAGGTGCTGTCGGCGCCGCGTGAGGTGACTTCCGAAAACGCGCCGAGCATGACCACGCTGAAGGTCGACTCCGACAAGATCCGCGACATCATCGGCAAGGGTGGTGCGACCATCCGCGGTATCACCGAGCAGTCGGGCGCCACCGTGGACATCGACGACGACGGCACCGTGCGCATCTTTGGCCAGGACCAGGCGTCGCGCGACGCCGCGGTGGCGATGGTCGAGGAGATCACCGCCGAGGCGGAAGTCGGCGAAATCTACACCGGCACCGTTGCGCGCATCGTCGATTTCGGCGCCTTCGTCAACATCCTGCCCGGCAAGGACGGGCTGGTGCACATCTCCCAGATCGCCAACGAACGCGTGGAAAACGTCTCCGATCACCTCAGCGAGGGTGACGAGGTGCGCGTGAAGGTGCTGGACGTGGACCAGCGTGGCCGCATCAAGCTGTCCATCAAGGAACTGCTCGATGACGAGGTGGTGGCCGACGAGGAAGTGGTCGTGCAGGAGGCCGCGGACTAGGTCTTTCTCCACCGCAACGAGAAGGGCGCACCGCGGTGCGCCCTTTTTTTTTTGGCCACGCCGCGCGGGCGTGACATGGGGCCGGGGTGCGCTGTGGGCAGTGCGCGGCCCCCGCGTGTGCTACGTCGGCCGGTTGTCGACCAGGTTGTCCACCACCGACGGGTCGGCCAGGGTGCTGGTGTCGCCGAGGTTGTCCAGTTCGTTCTCGGCGATCTTGCGCAGGATACGGCGCATGATCTTGCCCGAGCGGGTCTTGGGCAGCCCCGGGGCCCACTGGATGACGTCCGGCTTGGCGATGGGGCCGATCTCGTCCACGCACAATTGCACCAGGGCGGCGCGCAGTTCGTCGCTGGGTTCCACGCCCTGCATGGGCGTGACGTAGGCGTAAATGCCCTGGCCCTTGATGTCGTGCGGGAAACCTACCACCGCCGCTTCGGCGATGTCGTCGTGCAGCACCAGGGCGCTCTCCACCTCGGCCGTGCCCATGCGGTGGCCGGAGACATTGAGCACGTCGTCCACGCGCCCGGTAATCCAGTAGTAGCCGTCCTCGTCGCGACTGGCGCCGTCGCCGGTGAAGTAGTAGCCAGGGTAGTGGCTGAAGTAGGTGTCGATCATGCGCTGGTGATCGCCGTACACCGTGCGCATCTGGCTGGGCCAGGAGCGCTTGATGACCAGGTAGCCGGCGCCGGCGCCGTCGATTTCCTTGCCCTGTTCGTCGAGCAGGGCCAGTTCGACGCCGAAAAAGGGCCGCGTCGCGGAACCGGGCTTGAGGTCAGTGGCGCCGGGCAGCGGCGTGATCATGTGCGCGCCCGTTTCGGTCTGCCACCAGGTGTCGATCACCGGGCAGCGGCCGTCGCCAACCACGTTGTAGTACCACTCCCAGGCTTCCGGGTTGATTGGCTCACCCACGCTACCCAGTAGCTTGAGGCTGGCGCGCGAGCTGCGCCTGACCGGTTCGTCGCCCACTGCCTGCAGCGCGCGGATCGCGGTGGGCGCGGTGTAGAAGATATTGACCTGGTGCTTGTCCACTACCTGCCAGCAGCGCCCGGCGTCGGGGTAGGTCGGCACACCCTCGAACATCAGGGAAATAGCGCCATTGGCCAGCGGACCGTAGACGATGTAGGTGTGACCGGTCACCCAGCCGACGTCGGCGGTGCACCAGTAAATATCGCCCTCGCGGTAGTCGAAGGCGTACTTGAAAGTCATGGCCGCGGCCAGCAGGTAGCCGCCGGTGGTGTGCAGCACGCCCTTGGGCTTGCCGGTGGAGCCCGAGGTGTAGAGGATGAACAGTGGGTCCTCGGCCGCCATCGGTTCCGGGGCGCAATCGGCGTCCGCCGCCGCCACCTGTTCGTGGTACCAGCAGTCGCGGCCCTCCTGCCAGCCGATGTCGCCGCCGGTGCGCCGCACCACCAGGCAGGTGTGTACGTTGGGGCAGGCCGCCAGCGCCTTGTCGGCGTTCGCCTTCAGGGGAATCGCCTTGCCGCCGCGCACGCCCTCGTCGGCGGTCACCAGCACCTGGCAGTCGGAATCGAGAATGCGGTCTTTCAGGGACTCCGGGGAAAAGCCGCCGAAGACCACCGAGTGCACCGCGCCGATACGCGTGCACGCCAGCATCGCGTAGGCCGCCTCGGGCACCATGGGCATGTAGATGCACACGCGGTCGCCCTTGCTGACGCCGCGTGCCTTCAGCGCATTGGCCAGCCGGCAGACCTGTTCCTTGAGTTCCGCGTAGCTGATGTGCAGGCTGTCAGCGGGGTCGTCGCCCTCCCAGATCAGCGCGGTCTGGTCGGCGCGCGCGGGCAGGTGCCGGTCGATACAGTTATAGCTGACATTGAGTACGCCACCGTCGAACCAGCGCGCCTCGCCGCGGTGGAAATCGTAGCTGCACACGGATTCCCAGGGGCGCTCCCAGGAGAGGAAGTTGTTCGCCATATCGGCCCAGAACCCCTCCGGGTCCTCCAGGGAACGCTGGTACATCACCTCGTATTGCTCGGCGTTGATATGGGCGTCGCGGAAGTTGGGCTGGACGGGGCGCAGGGCGAACTGTGACATGCGGCAGTGCTCTCGTGGTTATTGGGTCGGCGATACGACTGAGCACTGCATGATACTGAAAAAGGCGGCGTGTTTGGACCGCTGCCCGCACGCTGGCCGGGAAATCGGGCGAGCGCTTATCCGCCGGCCAGCATGCCCCAGTCGGATACCGGGTTGAGCGCCAGGCGCACGTTGTCGATGAGGCGGGTCTTGCCCAGCCTGGCCGCGGCGAGGATGGCGATCTCCTCGGTGTCCTCGGTGACCGCGCGCAGGGTCACGGCGTCGCGGATGGCGAAGTAATCCGGGTCGAAGCCCGCCTGCAGCAGTTTCATGCGCGCGTGGGATTCCAGTTGCAGGAAGTTGTCGAAGCCGCAGGCGATGGCCTCGCGACAGCTGTTCAGGGTCTGGTGTAGCACCGGCGCGATGCGGCGCTGCTCGCGCGTCAGGTAGCCGTTGCGCGAACTCAGCGCCAGGCCGTCGCGGTCGCGACTGGTGGAGACGCCGACGATCTCCACCGGCACGCACAGGTCGCGCACCATGCGGCGTACGATGGACAGCTGCTGGAAGTCCTTCTCGCCGAACACGGCGACATCCGGTGCGACAATGTTGAACAGCTTGCTCACCACGGTGGTCACGCCGTCGAAATGGCCGGGCCGGCTGCTGCCGCACAGGGTATCGCCCAGCTCCGGCACGTGCACGATGGTTTGCGCCTCCATGCCCTGCGGGTAGATATCCTCCACCCGGGGGGTGAACAATACCTGCACACCCTCGGCGAACAGCTTTTCCTTGTCGGCTGCCAGTGTCCGCGGGTAGGCGTCCAGGTCCTCATTGGGACCGAACTGTAGCGGGTTGACGAAGATGCTGACGACGACGATGTCGCCCAGCTGGCGCGCCTTGCGCACCAGATCCAGATGGCCCTCGTGGAGGTTGCCCATGGTGGGGACGAAGGCGATGCGCCGGCCCTCGTCGCGGTGGGCGCGCAGGGCGGATTGCAACTGGGCGTTGGTGGTGTATGTTCGCATAGCTACCTGTTCCTGCTAGTGGAATGGTGACGCCGTGGCTGTCCAGTACACTACTCTCAGTACACTACTGGTTGTGCGCCCCGCAAGCGGTCAATGCCGCAAGGGGTGGGCAAGTATGCCCCATCCCCCCTACCCGGGCAACGCCATTTTATGAAAAATTCACAGTAGCTGTTACCAATCGAAGCATATTTGGGGTATGACGTGTGGAGATGTGATACAGGTCTAGTAGTAAGCGCTTACTTACTTCAGGCCGACTGCTGGCCGGGTGACGGCGCGCCACATCTTCCGGCACGCGGCCGCTGCGCTGTCTGCCGGCCCCGGGGCGGGTGGCGCGGCGGACCACGCGGCGGCGGGCCTCAGGAATAGGTGTGCTCCTCGCGCGGGAAACTGCCGTCCTTCACCGCGTTCACGAAGGCCTGCAGCCCTGCCTTGATGGTCGGCTGGCCTTCCATGAAGTTCTGCACGAAGCGCGGCGTGTGGTCGGACAGGCCGAGCAGGTCGTGCATGACCAGCACCTGCCCGTCGGTGCCGGCGCCGGCGCCGATACCGATCACCGGGATGTCGAGCTTGCGGCTGATATCGGCGGCCAGGTGGGCGGGAATACACTCGAGCACCAGCAGGCTGGCGCCGGCGTCCTGGATCTCCACGGCGTCGGCGAGAATGGACTTGGCTTCCTTGGGTGTGCGGCCCTGCACCTTGAAGCCGCCGAAGGTGTTCACCGATTGCGGCGTCAGGCCCAGGTGGGCGCACACGGGAATGCCGCGTTCCACCAGCATGCTGATCGACTCCGACAGCCACACCCCGCCTTCCATTTTCACCATCTGCGCACCTGCCTGCATCAGTTTGGTGGCGTTGACCATGGTGTCCTGCGGGCTGGTGTAGCTCATGAACGGCAGGTCGGCGATGACCAGGCACTGGGGGTCAGCGCGGCACACGCAGTCGGTGTGGTAGGCCATGTCGTCGATGGTGACCGGTATCGTGCTGTCGTGACCCTGCAGCACCATGCCCAGGGAGTCGCCGACCAGGATGGCCTCCGCGCCGACCTCGCTGATCAGGCGCGAGAAGGTCGCGTCGTAAGCGGTGATACAGACGAACTTGTCCCCCGCGGCCTTCATTTTGTCCAGTGTGCTGATGGTGAACTTGGCCATGGCGCGTGTCCTGTCTTTCCATGAGCACCCGGGGGTGCGCTAGCCGAAAAACGTGGGGTTGAAGTAGTGGCGGCCGCTGCGGATATCCAGCATGTAGTCCACCAGGTGCCTGTAGTCCTCCACGCTGTTCGCCAGGTCGATTTCACTGGCGTTGACGATGAGCAGCGGCGCATCATCGTAATATAGAAAAAACTCACTGTACACTTCGTTCAGGCGTTCCAGGTAGGCGTGATCTATGCCCTGCTCGAAGGCCAGCCCGCGATTCTCGATGCGCGCCAGCAGCACATCGGTGGACGCCTGCAGGTAGATCACCAGGTCGGGCCGCGGGGCGTCGATGGTCAGTTGCTGGTAGACCTTCTCGTACAGCGCGTACTCGTCGGCGTCGAGATTGATGCGCGCGAACAACGGGTCTTTCTCGATGAGGAAATCGGCGACGCGCACCGGCGTGAAGATGTCCGCCTGGCGCACGTCCTGGATTTTTTGCGCACGCTGGAAGAGGAAAAACAGCTGCGCCGCCAGTGCCGCCTGCTCGGGGTTGCGATAGAACTTGTCCAGGAACGGGTTCTGCTCTGCATCCTCCAGCAGGGTCGTGTAGTTGAAACTCGCGGCGAGCCTTTTTGCCAGGGTGGTTTTACCCACGCCGATGGGGCCTTCCACGGCGATGTACTGGGGCGGCCTGCGACCCTTCAGGTCGATACCCACGGGCTCGGTGGCCGGCATCATGTCGCCGTCCCGTGCCCGCGCGCGGCCACTGCTGCTGTCAATCGGTATTCAACCGGCATCCGGTGTTGACCAGGCTGTTGCCAGGGCAGGCCCTGGCCAGTGATTCGATATCCCTCCCGTCCGGGAGCACCAGGTTAGTGTCGCTGATTTCGCGCAGCGGATACAGTACGAAATCCCTTTCGGCCAGGCGCGGGTGTGGCAGGCTCAGTCGCTCGTCCTGTAGTACCTGCTCCGCGTACAGCAGCAGGTCCAGGTCCAGCGTGCGCGGTCCCCAGCGCTCGCCGCGCTCGCGTCCCTGGCGGCGCTCGATGGCCTGCAATGCGTCGAGCAGTTGGTGCGGGGGCAGTGCGGTGTGCAGCAGTGCCACCGCGTTCAGGTAGTCCGGTTGTCCCGGTGGACCCACGGCGGTGCTGCGGTAGATGCTGGAGGCGCGCTCCAGGCGCGTCTGTGGCAGGTCGCGCAGGGCCCGGATGGCGCGGCGCAGCTGCGCGGCGGGATCGTCCAGGTTGCTGCCCAGCGCGACGTAGGCCGGGTTCACCGCTCCGGACCGGCGCGCCGCCGGCGCGGCCGTTTGCGCTGGCGGCCGCCGCCCCCGGAGCCGGCCTGCTGCAGCCGCTCCTCCAGCGACAACGCCTGGAACCCGGTCCAGAACGCGCCCAGGTCACCGGTGTCCTCGCCGGCCTGCTCGCGCAGCAGCAGGAAGTCGTAGGCCGCGCGGAAGCGCCGGTGATCGACCAGTTCCGCGGCGCGGCGGCCACGGCGGTTTTGCAGGCGCAACTGGAACTCCCAGATCTCACGCATGGGTTGGCTGAAGCGCCGCGGAATGGCGATATGCTGCACCACGTCGCCGATGGCGTCCTGTCCCGCCTCGTGCATCGCGACCATGGGTGGCTCGCCGTGCTCCTGCCGCTGCAGCGCATCCGCCTGCACCACCGGCCACAGCAGTGCAGCGAGGATGAACGCCGGTGTCACCGGCTTGTCCTGTGCGATGCGCTGGTCGGTATTGCGCATCGCGGCGCGCACCACGGCCAGGGCCACCTCCTCCTCTACCATGCGTTCGCCGGCCTCGGGGAACAGGTAGCGCAGCAGGTCGTAGGCCAGCAGTTTCTCCAGGGTCGCCTCGGCGTAGCCGGACATGAACAGCTTGAGGAACTCGTCGAACAGTCGCGCGCCGGGAATTTCTCGCAGCAGCCCGGCGCAGCCGGCGATGGCGCGTTCGGTCTCGCGTTCGACCTGGAAGTCGAGCCTGGCGGCGAAACGTATCACGCGCAGCATGCGCACCGGGTCCTCGGTGTAGCGCTGCGTCGGGTCGCCGATCACGCGAATTTTTTTCGCCTGAAGGTCTTCCAGCCCGCCCACGTGGTCGAACACCTCGAAGTTGCCGGCGTCGTAGTACAGGGCATTGACGGTGAGGTCGCGGCGCACCGCGTCCTCCTCCAGGGTGCCGAACACGTTGTCCCGCAACAGCAGGCCGCTGGCGGACTGCCGCGAGTGTCCCGCGCCCTGTGCGGCCTCGTCGCTGTCATGATGACCGCGGAAGGTGGTGACCTCGATGATTTCGCGGCCGAAACGCACGTGTACGATGCGGAAACGGCGGCCGATGATGCGCGAGTTGCGAAACAGCTCGCGCACCGCGTCCGGCGTGGCGTCCGTGGCGACGTCGAAATCCTTCGGGTGTCCGCCCAGCAGCAGGTCGCGCACGGCGCCGCCGACCAGGTAGGCCTGAAATCCCTTGGCGCGCAGGCGCGACATGACCTTGAGTGCGCTGTCACTGATGTTTTTGCGGGAGATGCAGTGCTGGTCCCTGGGGATGACGTTCAAGCGGTTACGGCCCTGTGGCGGTGTTTCGACAGGCGCGCAGTCTAGCATAAGTCGGGCCGCCGCCGTGTCTGCGGCAGGGTGATGGCCCCGCTGGCTGGCCGGCCGTGGCGATTCGGGTGAGGTGAAAGATGGGGGAAAACAGTGTTTTCCCCATCCAGGTCTCTCATCGGGAGTTATTCTTATTTCTGGGCGTTGTTATCGTTATAACAACTATGCAGCCATAGTTATCGCAAGCTGCCCCTGGTACTCAGGACGTAAACAAGTACGTTCCGGGGCATCGCTAGGTTTCCGGGGGTCCACGCCAGGCGCAAACGACCGCGGAAATTGAGGGGAAGTAAACTTCCCCATCCAGGTCCATAGCAAGCGTGTTATTTTTATTACGGTAGGATGTTATTTTTATTCTTGCACCGCCCCATACATAGCAGGTCCCGTGCCAGAAGAAAAATAATCTAACAAAAACAGTAAGATAGAAATATTCGGCTTTGTTGCGTGGCACCTACAGGACGAGGTTTGTTACCAAACTACTCCCTAATCGGGAATAGTTACTAGCTTTGGTAACGCTTATTTTGACTGCGCGGCGCCGCTTTTGCGCCGGCTGCCGCCGCTCTTGTTGCGCGGAATACCGAAGCGCTGACGCCGCTCCCACAGGCATTTGCGGCTGACGCCGAGCTTCTGCGCCAGCTCGGTTTCGCTCATCGAGTCCTGGTGCTCCAGCACGAACCGCTGGAAATAGTCCTCCAGGGAGAGATCCTCCTGGGGCTCGGGGCCGATGCCGCTGGTGGCGGGCTTGTCCTGGGCGCTCATGCCCTGCTGTCCGCGCAGGCGGTTGATATTGACCAACTCGAGGTCTATGCCCAGCGCCTCGTTGTCGATCTCCTCGCCGGGCGAGAGGATCACCGCGCGCTCGATGGCGTGCTCCAGTTCGCGCACGTTGCCCGGCCACTGGTAGGTGGTGATGGCCTGGATGGCTCGCGGCGACAGGCGCATGGGGCCCTTGCCCAGGCGCTCGATCTGGTGCTCCAGCAACTGTTCCGCCAGGTGCAGGATATCCTTGCCGCGCGCGCGCAGGGGCGGTAGCGACAGGCGCAGCACGTTGATGCGGTAGTACAGGTCCTGGCGAAACTGGCCCTCGGCGGCGAGGCTCTGCAGGTTGCGGTGGGTGGCGCAGATCAGGCGCACATTGACCTTGCGCGAATGCACCGAGCCGATGCGGCGAATCTCGCCCTCCTGGATGAAACGCAGCAGGCGCGCCTGCGCCTCCATCGGTAATTCGCCGATCTCGTCCAGGAACAGGGTGCCGCCGTCCGCCGCCTCGATCAGGCCCATGCGGCTGGCGTTGGCGCCGGTGAAGGCGCCTTTCTCGTAGCCGAACAGTTCGGATTCGATCAGCGTGTCGGGAATCGCCGCGCAGTTCACCGACACCAGCGTCTTGTCCGCGCGCTGGCTGCGCTGGTGCACGCTGCGCGCCACCAGTTCCTTGCCGGTGCCGGTCTCGCCCAGCACCAGCACGGTAGAATCTGTCGGGGCGACTTTCTCGATGTGCTCGAACAGGACCGACATGGCCTGGCAGTTACCGATGATGCCGGGCATGCCCTGGCCCGCGGCCGCGCGGCTGCCTTCCTCGCGGGCCTCCACGGCGCGGGCGGTGGGGTGGTCCGCGATGATGCGTTCCACCGCGCTGATCATGTCCGCGTGGTCGAAAGGCTTGGCGATGTAGTCGACCGCGCCCATGCGCATGGAATCCACCGCCGAGCGCAGGCTGGCGTAACTGGTCATGATCAGCACCGGCACGTCACCGGCTTTCTTGATCAGGTCCGTGCCGGGAGCGCCGGGCAATCGCAGGTCGCTGATGACCAGGTCAAAAGTGGTCAGGTCGTGGTCCTTTTCGGCGTCCTGCACGGAGCCTGCCTCGCTGACCGCGTAGCCGTTGCGTTCAAGCAGGCGGCGCAGGGCGACGCGAATGACCGATTCGTCCTCGACGACAAGAATTTGGTGCATGCGGTGTTACCACTGGGTACTTATTACACAAAATACACCCCGGCCGGCGATTATGCCAGCCTCGGGGATGTGGCGATGGGTTACACCTGGAACGCCGGGCCGTAACTGGTGCGCGGCAGGTGCAGGCTGACGCGGGTGCCGGGATGTGGCCCGTCGGACACCGGGCTGGTCAGCTGCACCTTGCCCTGCATGTCCTCCATGATGCTGTAGACCAGGGCCAGCCCGAGGCCGGTGCCGGCCCCCGGGTCCTTGGTCGTGAAAAACGGCTCGAACACCTGGCTTTGCAGTTCGGGCGGGATGCCACAGCCCGTGTCCTCCACGTCGATCTGAACCTCCTGGTCCCAGGCGCGGGCGTTGATCCTGACCTCGCCGTCTTCCGCGCAGGCGTCGCGCGCGTTGCCCAGCAGGTTGATGAATACCTGCAGCAGCCGCTGGGTATCCGCCAGCACCAGCAACTCGCGGTCGCACTGGTTGCTGAAGCGCACCGGCTTGGCCTCGCGGTCCAGGGTGAGCAGGTGAACGGCCTCGTCGACACAGTCCGCCACGTTCGCCGGCGCCAGTTCGACTTCCCCGGCACCGGCCCCGGTGTGGGAGAAGTTCATCAGCGATTCCACGATGCGCGTGACGCGGGAGGTCTGGTTGAGGATGTCCTGCGCCATGTGGCGGATTTCATCCGGGTCGGTCTCGTACTCGAGGTTTTGCGCCAGGCAGGCGATGCCGGTAACGGGATTGCCGATCTCGTGGGCGACGCCCGCGGCGAGGCGGCCGATGGAGGCGAGGCGCTCGTTGTGCAGCAGCTCGGCTTCCAGCAGTTCGTAGTCCGTGGTGTCCTCGACCAGGATGATGGTGTCGCCGCCGTCGCCCTCGCCGGTCACGGTCTTGTGCAGGCTGATCCAGCGCGAGGGCCCGTTTTCCACCACCACCTCGGTTTTCAGCACGGTGTTGGCCGAGCCCTCGCCGAAGGTGTGCAGGATGTCGCCCCAGGGCATGGGGGTGGAGCTGAGCAGGGAGCCCAGTACCTGGTCCGGCGGGATGCCCGTGATGTCCTGCATGGCGCGATTCCACATCAGCAGCTCACCGTCGGCGCCCACCGAACACACGCCGATGGGCAGGTTGTCCAGGGTCTTGCGGTGGTGGCGGCGCAGGTTGTCCAGGTCCGCGGCCAGCCCGGTAAAGCGGCGCTGCGCGCGGTCCAGGTTGCGCTCGATCAGGTGGATGTCGTCGGTCTCGCCGTGCAGGCCCTGCTGGTAGGGCAGGCAGCGCTCGATGATGCGGTAGGCGACCGCGGGGCCGAGCAGGCCGGCGAGGTTGGCCTCGATGCGCGCGCGCAGCCGGCGCAGGGCGTAGGGCCGAGCCTCGTCCGGGGAAAACTGCAGTTCCTGCAGCGCGAGGTTCACCTCGGACGTCGCGGTGCTCGCGCCCAGCGCCGGTGCCAGCCGTTCGCTGAAATGTGAGGCGCGCGGCACCGGCAGCGTCTGCCGCGTGGGGCGGGTGCGCGCGTCCATGGAGCAGATTTCCGCCGCCACCTGTTCCGCCTTGCTCACCGGGCTGAGCAGCGATCCCAGTACGAACAGCGCGACGTTGACGAAAAACGACACGGAGGTGGCCGCCGCCCAGGGGCTGTCGTGGATGCCGCTCAGGTTGGCGCACAGCGCATTGAGCTGCAGGGGGTCGTATTCGCCGGTGAGGGGCAGCAGCAGCGTGAGCACCCAGACCAGCAGGCCGCCACCCAGGCCCGCCAGCAGCCCCGCACGATTCGCGCCGCGCCAGTAGGTGGTGGCGATGACGCCCGGCAGGAACTGCAGTGTACCGCTGAAGGCGACCAGGGCGAGCTGGGTGAGGGAATGGCCGCCGCTGAGCGAGGTGTAGAATCCGTAACCGGCCAGGATCAGTACGCCGATCAGGGTGCGCCGTCCCCACTTCAGCTGCGAGTAGAGGCTTTGTTCGGGGTCGGCCTGGGGCAGGCGAAAGGGCAGCACCAGGTGGTTCAGGCACATGTTTGCCAGCGCCAGGGTGGTCACGATGATGGTGGCGCTGGCCGCCGAGAGCCCGGCGATAAACGCGGCTGCACTGATGGTGGTCGAATGCAGCGCCATGCCGACGGCCAGGCCGCTGAACTCCATGGAGCCGCCGTGGCCCAGGCTCAGCGCGGCCCAGGTGACTGGCATAACGGGCAGGCTGATCAGCAACAGGTACAGGGGCAGGCCCCAGGTGGCCGTGTGCAGATCGCGGCTCTCGGTGTTTTCCGCGAAGGCCATGTGAAAGAGATGCGGCATGCACACGGCGCCGGCGAAGAATACCAGCAGCAGCACGCGGGCCTCGTTGCCGCTGGTCGGTGTCTGCAACTGCGCGCTGAACTCGGGGTTGGCCAGTAGCCACTGTTCCAGCCCCGCAGGGCCGCCGAACACCTGGAATATGGCGGCCAGCATGAGGGTGAGCAGCGCGACCAGCTTGACCAGCGACTCGAAAGCAATAGCGGTAACCAGGCCCGTGTTGCGCTGCTGAGTGGTGCGGTGGCGCGTGCCGAAGAGAATGGAGAACACGGTAATGATCAGGCAGAACAGTAGCGCCAGCTGATTGTGCCGGTGCGGCCCGTGGTTCTCCACGCCGTGCGGCCCGCCGAGGATATGTATCGCCTCGGACACTGCCTGGATCTGCAGGCCGAGTAACGGCAGCAGGGTCAGGCACATGGCCACGGTGATGGCGCCGCCAACCCAGGGGCTGCGGAAGCGGAAGGCCAGCACGTCGGCCAGCGAGGCGAGCTGGTAGACGCGGCACAGGCGCAGCAAGGGCAGCAACAGCAGCGGGGCGAGAATGAACAGCAGCACCGCGCCCAGGTAGTACAGCATGTAGCCGTAGCCGTTGCTAAAGGCCAGGCCCATGACGCCGTTGCTGGCCATGGCGCCGGCGTAGACCCCCAGGGACAGGACGTAGACCGCCGGGTGGGAGGTGATGCGCCGCGGCAGGATACCGCGGTCGGCCAGGTGCGCCACGGCGAACAGCGCGGTGAGATAGGCGACGATGAAGAACAGTATCTGGGTAAGGCTAAAGCTCATCCGGATACCTGGAGCGCTGGTTCCACCAGGCGGCGACGACGACGACCAGCCATGCCTGGTAGGGACGGTACCAGGCCGTGGGCGATCCCGTCAGCCAGTCCGCCAGGGCCGGCAGGAAAATGACCAGGACGCCCAGGAGCAGCAGCAACGTGCGGTTGATGTACATCGAGTTGCCATTCCCTGTCGCCTGCCCTGAACCCGCGATACTACTGAAGCCCCCCGGGGGGGTAAAGCTCAGCCGTCCAGGCCCAGTGCGTGGGCCGGGATGGCGCGCACGGCGGCGATGCGCGCCAGGTCCCAGTGTTGCACCGCACTGGCCAGCAGCTGCGACGGCTGATCAAGCCCTGCCGCGGGCTCGGGCTGGCCGAGAAAACGCAGCGCCAGCCGCAGGTTGGCAACTGCCGCCGCGTCGTCCAGCGGCGGCGCCTGGTTCTGCTTGCTGAATTTCTGCCCGTGGCGATTGGTGATCACCGGCAGGTGGCAGTAGGCGGGGGTGGGGCAGTCCAGCAGGCCCTGCAGAAACACCTGCCGCGGGGTGGAGTCGAGCAGGTCGCTGCCGCGTACCACGTGGGTGATACCCTGGGCGCAGTCGTCCACGACCACTGCCAGTTGGTAGGCGTCCAGGCCGTCCTTGCGCCGCAGCACGAAGTCCGGGAATGCCGCGCCCAGGTGGCACTGTTGCGCGCCCTGCAGGGCGTCCTGGAACTGCACATGGCACTGTGCAGGAACCTGCACCCGCACCGAGGCGGGGGCGCCCAGGCTGTGCTGGCGTTCGCGGCAGCCGCCGCGGCAGGCCCCGTCCGGGCCCAGTGCGGCGCGGCTGCAGTCGCAGCGAAACAGGTGCCCGGCCGCCTCCAGCCTGCGCAGCGCCGCGGCATAGGCCGCTGCACGGCGGCCCTGGAACAGGGGCGGCTCGTCCGCGACCAGGCCGTGGGCCTGCAGGCTGTGCAGGATGGCGGCCGCGGCGCCCGGCTCCTCGCGCGGCGGGTCCAGGTCTTCCATGCGCACCAGCCAGGCGCCGCCGTGGTGGCGCGCGTCCAGATAGCTGGCCAGGGCGGCGATCAAAGAGCCCAGGTGTAGCGGGCCGGTGGGGGAGGGAGCGAAGCGCCCGCGGTAGGTCGGTGAATCAGTGTGCAACGCGGTGCCCCGACGGCAGTTCAGGGTCCGCGCAGGCGTCGGGTGACGCCATGCGCTTGTGGGCGCGGCCTGCGCCCGGGCGAGATGGACGGGGTGGGCGGACCATCAAAGCCGCCGTGGCAACGCGCCCCGTCGCTTCCCGGCTCAGCCCATTTCCTGCTTTTCCTTGATTTCCGCCAGTGTCTTGCAGTCGATGCACAGGGTGGCCGTGGGGCGGGCCTCCAGGCGCTGGATGCCGATTTCCACGCCGCAGGCCTCGCAGAAGCCGTAGTCATCCTGCTCGATCAATTCCATCGTCGCGTCGATCTTCTTGATGAGCTTGCGCTCGCGGTCGCGGGTGCGCAGTTCCAGGCTGAACTCCTCTTCCTGGGTGGCGCGGTCGGCGGGATCGGGGAAATTGGCCGCCTCGTCCTTCATGTGCGTCACCGTGCGGTCGACCTCTTCCATCAGCTCCTTTTTCCAGTTGCGCAGGATAGCCATGAAATGGGCGCGCTGGTCCTCGTTCATGTACTCCTCGCCGCGCTCTGGCTCGTACGGCTTGAAGTCCTGGAATTCGGGGCCGCCGGCGGACTTCACGCGCGACTTCGCGGCGGGCCTGGCCTTGGCTTTGGCCTTGCTGCGCGCCTTGGTCGTCGGCGCGGCTTTTTTCTTCGGTGGAGCTTTCTTTTTCACTACAGCGGTCTTCTTTGATGTGGCTTTGGTTGGGGCCTTTTTCTTCGGCGCGGAGGATTTTTTCGGTGCAGCTTTTTTCTTTGCTGCGGGCCTGGCTTTTGTCTTCGGCGCCGCTTTCTTCTTCGGCGTGGCTTTTTTCTTCGTCGTGGCTTTTGTCTTCGGCGCCGCTTTCGTCTTCGGCGCGGCCTTGGCTTTGGCCGCGGTTTTCGTCTTGCTCTTCGCTTTGGCCGCCGCCTTCTTGGCCGGCGCTTTTCTGGATCCTGCTTTTTTGGCTGCTCTGGGCATCGTTACCGTCCCGTCCTGCTAAAGATAAGTTGGCAATACTCACAGACCGCGAACCTGGGCCCGGCTGGCCCCAAATCCAAGGGCGGAGAAACTACCAGATTCACTGTGCCCGCGCCACTGTTTACACGCAGATTTTTACCGTGGACGCGCCGCTGGAACAAGTGCCGGCTAACACCTGCCCGCAGGTATTGCTAGAATCACGCGCCTGGCGGCAGCGGGGGACAAGCATGCCATTGCAAGGAGATTCGGGGGGCTTCGCCACGCGCCTGGCCGACATAGAGCCGTTTCGCGTGGTGGAAGTGCTGGAACGCGCCACCGCGCTGGCCGCGGCCGGCGAGGATATCGTGCACATGGCGGCCGGGGAGCCGGATTTTGCCACCGCCGCGCCGATCGTCGAGGCCGGCCGCGCGGCCCTGGCCCGCGGCGCGACGCACTATTCCCAGGCAGCGGGAATCCCGCAGTTGCGCGAGGCCCTGTCGCGGCACTACGCCGACAGCTACGGGCTGGATATCGCGCCGGGTCGCATCATGGTGACCCCGGGCGCCTCCGGGGCGCTGCTGCTGATTGCCGCCCTGCTCATGGACCCGGGCGACGGCATGCTGATGACCGACCCCGGGTACCCGTGCAACCGCCACTTCATGCGCCTGGTGGAGGGCCGCGGCCAGCTGGTGCCGGTGGGCGCCGACACTCGCTACCAGCTCAGCGGCGCGCTGGTGCGGGAGCACTGGCGTGAGCACACGGTGGGCGCGATGGTCGCCTCGCCGGCCAATCCCACCGGAACGGCGCTGTCGCGGCAGGAACTGGCGGCGCTCTCCGCCGCGGTGCGCGAGCGCCGCGGTTACCTGCTGGTGGACGAGATTTACCACGGCCTGTGTTACGACGGCGACGCGCCCTCGGTGCTCGAGGTGGACGACGAGGCCTTCGTCATCAACAGCTTCTCCAAGTACTTTGGCATGACCGGCTGGCGGCTGGGTTGGCTGGTCGCACCGGAGGCGGCGGTGGCGGAAATGGAAAAACTCGCCCAGAACCTGTTCATCTCCATGTCGACCATGGCCCAGCACGCGGCGCTGGCGGGCTTCGAACCCGCTACCCGGGAGATTCTCGAGGAGCGCCGCGACATATTTCGCCAGCGCCGGGACTTCCTGCTGCCGGCAGTGCAGGAACTGGGCTTCGCGGTGCCGTGTAAACCACAGGGGGCGTTTTATATCTACGCCGACGCCAGCCGCTTCACCACGGACAGCCAGGCCTTTTGCCTGCGCCTGCTGGAGGAGCACGGGGTGGCGCTGACGCCCGGCGTGGACTTCGGCCATCACCGCGCCGGCGAGCACCTGCGCTTTTCCTACACGACCAGCATGGAACGCCTGGAGAGCGCCGTGGAGCGCCTCGGCCGGGTGCTGCGCTGATGCGTTTCGACGCCCTGCAACAGGGGGTCCTGCTGCGCCGCTACAAGCGCTTCCTGGCGGACGTGGAGTTGCCCGGCGGCGAGGTGATTACCGCCCACTGTCCCAATACCGGCGCCATGACCGGTTGTGCCGAACCCGGTTCGCGGGTGTGGCTGTCGCGCAGTGAGGTCAAGACGCGCAAGTATCCGCACACCTGGGAACTGGTGGAGACCGCCGCGGGCATGGCCTGTATTCACTCAGCGCTGGCCAACCGCGTCACTGCGGAGGCCTTCGCCGCCGGGGACGTTCCCGGTTTTGACGCCTATCCGCAGCTGTCGCGGGAAGTGAAGTACGGCCAGGGCAGCCGCTGTGACCTGCTGCTGCAGGGCGCTGGCGGTCGCGTCTTCGTCGAGGTCAAGTGTGTGACCCTGTGCCGCGACGGCGGGCTGGGCCTGTTTCCCGACGCGGTCAGTGAGCGCGGGCGCAAGCACCTGCTGGCACTGCGCGATGTCGCCGCGGAAGAGGGCACGCGCGCGCTGTTGTTCTTTTGTGTGTTTCACAGCGGTGTGCGGCGGGTTTGCGCCGCCGGCGATATCGACCCGCGCTACCGCGATACGCTGGCGCAGGTGATGGACGAGGGGGTCGAGGTGCTGGCCTGGGGTGCATCGGTCTCGACGGCGGGGTTGGCGCTGCAAGGCGAACTGCCCTTCAGTGTCGACGCCCCCGCGGCCTGAGGCGGCGCCGCCGGTGTTGCCGCCGGCGGCTTCACGGTAGGATGCCCATTGGCACGAAAGGGGAGCGAAGCGGCATGGCCAGTGGGCTGACGGCGCGGCAATTGACGGGGCAGGACGAGTCACACCTGGTGACGCTTGCCGACGGTCAGCGCCTGCAGGCGGACGCGGCGGTGGCCTTCGAGGCCCTGCGCGCCGACGCGCGCGCGGCGGGCTTCGAGCTGGCTATCGCCTCTGCCTACCGCTCCTACGCGCGCCAGCTGGCGATCTGGAACGGCAAGGTGGCGGGCGAGCGTCCGGTGCACGACGACGCCGGCGACCCGGTGCGGCTGGCGGGCCTGAGCGATGCGCGCAAGCTCGACGCCATCCTGCGCTTTTCCGCCATCCCCGGTACCTCGCGCCACCACTGGGGCACCGACCTGGATGTGTACGACGCAGGCGCCGTGCCCGCGGACTACCGCCTGCAGCTGTCGCCCGTCGAGGTCGCCCCCGGCGGCGTGTTCGACGCGCTGCACTGCTGGCTCGACGAGGTCATTGCCGCCGGGTGCGGCCACGGGTTTTTCCGCCCCTACGACCGCGACCGCGGCGGGGTGGCGCCGGAGCGCTGGCACCTGAGTTTCGCTCCCCTGTCGGCGGCCTGTGCCGCGGACTGCCGCGACGAGGTGTACCGCGCGGCCTGGGATGCCGACCCGGCGCAGCCGGCCCTGTTGCTGCGGCGGGCGATAGAAGCCGACTGGCCGGCGCTCAGGCGGCGCTATATCGAGGTGCCCGAGCGCGGGCCGGCCAGCTCCTAGCTCTTGCTTTTGGACTGGGTATGCAGGTGCCCGAAGTGGTTGTCGTAGTCCTGTTGCGACGCGGCGATGACCTTCAGCGCCTCTTCGCGGCCGTAGACGAAGTCGACCTTGATATCGATTTCCTTGCCGGGAACCATCTTGTAGGTGGAGAAGTAGTGCTGCAGGCGCTCGACCTTGATGTCGGGCAGGTCGCTGATATCGTTGACGTCGCCCCAGATGTTGTCGCCGTCGAGTACCGCGACGATCTTGTCGTCCGCCTCGCCGTCGTCGATCATCTGGATGCCGCCTACCACGCGGGCGTTGAGCACGATGTCGGCGCGCGTGATGTGGCGCTCCGAGTAAACGCAGATGTCCAGCGGGTCGCCATCCGCTTCATCGGTATCCGGGCAGCGCTTGGCCACTTCCTCGGCGCAGTAGGTGCGCGGGATGAAACCGTACAGGGCCGGCGGGCTGGAGGTGGTGCGCTGGGGCCGGTCGACCATGAGGAAGCCGGAAGCCTTGTCCAGTTCGTATTTCACCACATCGGCCGGCGTCATCTCGACGTAGACCTGGACGATGTCGTCGGGCGCGCCGTCGCGGCGGGTATGCAGGCCGTGCCAGGGGTGCCGGCGCCAGCGGTTGAAGTTGCTGTTGCTGTACATTGGATACCTCAAAAGACTAGAGAAAATGCTCGCTATGGACGCATTGTTGCGCGGCGCGCATTGTACAGACATTCGCCGGTGAAATCTCGCCGCGATGCCCTGTGTTGCGACGCAGTGCACGCCGCGAGGGCCTGGCGTGGCCTCGGCCGGTGGTGCCGGAGGGCTGGGCAAACGGGAAGTGGCGGACCGCGGCGGCGTGCCTGCCGCTTTGCGTGCGCCTAGATAGCGAAGCGTTTTTTCAGTTTTTTCGGCACCAGTTCGTTTTTCAGGCGCGTGTAGCGCGGCAGGCCGTTGCGGTAGGTGGGGTAGGCCTCGCCGCGGATGAGCGGCGCCAGGTAGGCGCGACCGGCCTCGGTGATGCCGAAGCCGTCGCGGGTGATGTAGCTGCGCGGCATCTTCTTCTCGACGTTCGCCACCTGGTCCAGCGCCGCCTCGCCGATGGACCAGCTGTAGCGCTTGCCCTTGCCGCGTACGATGCAGGGCATGATGGCGTTGTGGCCCTTGAGCGCCAGTTCCACGGCCGCCTCGCCCAGGGCGTAGGCCTGGTCGACGTCGGTCTGTGAGGCGATGTGGCGCGCGGAGCGCTGCAGGTAGTCGGCCACGGCCCAGTGGTACTTGAAGCCGGTGGCGTCCTTGACCATCTGCGCCAGTTGCGGCGCCAGCCCGCCGAGCTGGCTGTGGCCGAAGGCGTCCTTGAGGCCGGATTCGGCGAGGAACCTGCCGTCGGCGTACTGGGCGCCCTCGGAGGCGACGATGACACAGTAGCCGTGGCGCTTGACCGTGCGTTGCACGCGCGCGATAAACCTGTCGCGGTCGAAGGCAATCTCCGGGAACAGGATGATGTGCGGCGCGTCGCCTTCCTTCTCCGCGGCCAGTCCCGCCGCCGCCGCGATCCAGCCGGCGTGGCGGCCCATCACCTCCAGGATGAACACCTTGGTGGAGGTCTCGCACATCGAGGCGACGTCCAGCGCCGCCTCGCGGGTGGAGATGGCCACGTACTTCGCTACCGAGCCAAAACCCGGGCAGTTGTCGGTCAGCGGCAGGTCGTTGTCGATGGTCTTGGGCACGTGGATGGCCTGGATCGGGTAGCCCAGGGTCTCGCTGAGCTGGGACACCTTCAGGCAGGTGTCGGCGGAATCGCCACCGCCGTTGTAGAAAAAGTAGCCGATGTCGTGGGCGCGGAACACCTCGATCAGGCGCTCGTACTCGGCGCGGTTTTCCTGCAGGCTCTTCAGTTTGTGGCGGCAGGAGCCGAAGGCCCCGGAGGGCGTGGTGAGCAGGCCGCGGATGGCCGCCTTGCTCTCCTTGCCGGTATCGATCAGCTCCTCGCGCAGGGCGCCGATGATGCCGTTGCGTCCCGCCAGTACCTTGCCGATCTGCCCGCGGTGCTTGCGCGCCGTCTCGATGACGCCGCAGGCGGAGGCGTTGATAACGGCGGTGACTCCACCTGACTGGGCGTAGAACGCGTTTTTCCTGGGCATGGACGAGACTTCCTGCTGGGCGGGCCGCCGCGGGCGCCCCGGTTGGTTTTTTGCCGCTGCTGTGATGGTTCATCATACGTGACCGCGGCGTCTGCGCACAATCTGCGCGTGGCTACGGCGGCGCCGGACAGCGTGCTACTATGCCCGCTCTGGCAAGGAGTACCGGTTGAACGGACACATCCATATCCTCGGCATCTGTGGCACTTTCATGGGTGGAATCGCGCTGCTGGCCAGGGAGCTCGGCTTGCGGGTCACCGGCTCCGACGCCAATGTCTATCCCCCCATGAGCACGCAGCTGCGCGCCGCGGGCATCGACCTGATGCAGGGCTACCTGCCCGAACACCTGGACGATAACCCGGACTGCGTGGTTGTCGGCAATGCCATGAGCCGCGGCAATCCCGCGGTGGAGGCGATGCTCGACCGCGGGCTGGCCTACACCTCCGGCCCGCAGTGGCTGGCGCAGCACGTGCTGGCCGACCGCTGGGTGCTGGCGGTGTCGGGCACCCACGGCAAGACCACCACCGCGAGCATGCTCGCCTGGCTGCTCGAGGACGCCGGGATGGCCCCGGGCTTTCTCATCGGCGGCGTGCCGGCCAACTTCGGCGTCTCGGCGCGCCTGGGCGACAGCGATTTTTTCGTGGTGGAGGCCGACGAGTACGACACCGCCTTTTTCGACAAGCGTTCCAAGTTCGTCCACTACCGCCCGCGTACGCTGACCATCAACAACCTGGAATTCGACCACGCGGATATCTTCCCGGACCTCGCCGCCATCCAGCGTCAGTTTCACCACCTGTTGCGCTGTGTGCCCGCCAGCGGGCTGGTGGTGCACCCCCACGGGGTGGACGCGGTGGAGGAGACCTTTGCCATGGGTTGCTGGACGCCGCGACAGAGCGTCGGCCTGGATGTCGCCGCGGCCGACTGGCGGGCGCACCTGGAGGCGCCCGACGGCAGCGCGTTCACGGTGACCGGCCCGGACGCCGCGCCCGTGGCGATTCGCTGGCAGCATTGCGGCGGGCACAATGTCGAAAATGCGCTGACCGCGATGGCGGCAGCGCGCCACGTCGGTGTCGTGGGCGCGAGCGCCGCCGCGTCCCTGGCCAGCTTTGCCGGCGTCAAGCGTCGCCTGGAGCTGCTGGGCACGCCGCGCGACATCGCGGTGTACGACGATTTCGCCCACCACCCCACGGCCATCGCGACCACCCTGCAGGGGCTGCGTGCGCGCGCCGGCGACGGGCGCGTCATCGCCCTGGTCGAACCGCGCTCGAACACCATGCGCATGGGCGAGCACCGCGCGCGCCTGGCGGACTGCACCGCGGATGCGGACCAGGTCTACTGGTTCCAGCCGCCGGGCATGGACTGGTCGTTGCAGCCGGTGGTGGCGGCCAGCCCGGTGCCGGCGCAGGTGCTGGACGATGTCGACGAGCTGGTGGCGCTGGTGGCGGCACAGGCGCGGCCCGGCGACCAGGTCGTCATCATGAGCAACGGCAGTTTTGCCGCCATTCACCAGAAATTGCTGGATCAACTACGCGGGAGGAAATCCGCTTGAGCGGAATGCTATTGCGGGGCTACGACGCGCTGGTACTGCGCAACCCCTGGCCGATGCTGTTGCTGGTGGCCCTGCTGCTGGGCGTGGCCGGCAGCCAGCTCGACAAGATCAGGCTGGACGCCTCCGCCGACTCGCTCATGCTGCAGGGCGATCCGGCCCTGGATTTCTTCCGCGAAGTGTCGGCGCGCTACAGTACCGAGGATTTCCTGCTTATCACCTGGCAGCCGGAGGCGCCGCTGTTGTCGCCGCAGTCCCTGCGCCCGCTGCGCGCGATGGCCGACGAGCTGCGCGCGCTGCAGGGCGTGTCCTCGGTGGTCACGGTGCACGATGTGCCGCTGCTGGAAAGCACCGGCGTCACGCTGTCCGACATCACCTCCAGCGAACCCCTGCCGGACCTGGATTCCCCGGGCCTGGACATGGATCGGGTGCTACAGGAATTCACCACCAGTCCGATCTACGCCGACCTGCTGGTCAGTCGCAGCGGTGAGGTCACCGCCGTGCAGATCAACCTGGAACGCGACGAGCGCTACTTCGAATTGCTCGACGAGCGCGACGCACTGCGCCGCCAGCGCGATGCGGGGGAGCTGGATGCGGCGGGCCGCGCGCGCCTGCAGGCGGCGGAAGAGGCGTTCAAGGCGCACACCGCCGCCGCGCTGGAACGCAACAGCCGCCTGGTGGCGCAGGTGCGGGCCATCGCCGAGCGCTACCGCGAACACGCGCGGCTGTTTGTCGGTGGCGTGCCCATGATCGCCGCGGACATGGTCAGCTTCGTCGCCAGCGACCTGGTGATCTTTGGCAGCGCGATTCTCGGCATCATGCTGGTGGTGCTGGCGGTCATCTTCCGCCGCGTGCGCTGGGTTGTCATCCCCCTGGTCACCTGCAGCGCCACGGTGGTGGTCATGCTCGGCCTGCTGGCCGCGCTGGACTGGCGCATGACGGTGATCTCCTCCAACTTCGTCGCGGTGCTGCTGATCATCACGCTGGCCATCGTCATTCACCTGGTGGTGCGCTACCGCGAGTTGCACGCCGCCGACCCCGACGGGGACCTCGGCGAGCGCGTGCGCGAGGCCATGCGCCTGATGGCCGTGCCCTGTTTTTATACCGGCATCACGACCATTGTCGCCTTCATGTCGCTGGTGGTGTCGGGAATCCAGCCGGTGATCGATTTTGGCTGGATGATGACCGTGGGTATCGGTGTCGCGCTGCTGCTGTCATTTGTCATCGTGCCCAGCATGATGCAGGTGTGGCCGGCGGGCCGTCCGCACCGGCACAGCGGCAGGGATCCCGCGCTGACCCGCTACTTCGCCATGCTCACGGACCGTTTCGGCAACAGCATACTGGTGGCCAGTGCGCTGTTGCTGGCGCTGGTGGTGTGGGGCGTCAGCCGGCTGGAGGTCGAGAACCGCTTCATCGACTATTTCAAGGAGAGTACCGAGATCTACCAGGGCATGGAACTGCTCGACTCGCAGCTTGGCGGCACCATCCCGCTGGACATCGTGGTCAGCGCGCCGGCGCAGGACGAGGCGCTGCCCGGGCTGGAGGATTTCGGCGGCGCGGCGGACGCCGCCGCTGCGGAGCCCGGCGCGGACGACGCGTGGGACGATGGCCTGGGTGGCGACCTGGGCGGTGACGGCTGGGACGACGAGTGGGGCGGCGGCTTCGACAACTATACCGCCGAGGAGGAGTTCGAACCCAGTTACTGGTTCAGCCTGTCCGGCATGCGCCGTATCGACGAACTGCACGACTACGTGGATTCGCTGCCGGAAACCGGCAAGGTGCTGTCCCTGTCGACCGTCTTCTCGGTCGTCAAGAATGTCATGGGGGAGGATATCGGCGGGGTGGAGCTGGCGCTGGTGGAAAAGAGCCTGCCCGATGACATGAAAGAGCTGATGGTCTCGCCCTATTTCGCCGCCGGGCCGGACGAGGCGCGCATCAGTGTGCGCGTCAAGGAAACCAGCCGGGAACTGCGTCGCGACGAATTCCTGCGCGAGCTGGGCGCGCATATCGAGAATGAACTGGGCTACGAGCCCGGCCAGGTGCGCTTCACCGGCATGCTGGTGCTGTACAACAACGTGCTGCAGAGCCTGTTCCGTTCGCAGATACTCACCCTGGGCGCGGTGTTCCTCGCCATCCTGGTGATGTTCCTGCTGCTGTTCCGCTCGCTGTCACTGTCGCTGGTGGCGCTGGCGCCGAACATGCTGGCGGCGGGCCTGGTGCTGGGCATCATGGGCGCGCTGGGTATACCGCTGGATATCATGACCATCACCATCGCCGCGATCGTGGTGGGGATAGGCGTGGATGACTGCATTCACTACGTGCACCGCTACCTGCGCGAGTTTCCCGTCGACCGCGACTACCGGGCGACCATGCACCGCTGTCACAACAGTATCGGGCGCGCGATGTACTACACCACCCTGACGGTGGTGATCGGTTTCTCGACCCTGACGCTGTCGAATTTCAACCCCAGCCTGTACTTCGGCCTGTTGACGGTGCTGGCGATGGTCGCCGCGGTGCTCGGCGCGCTGTTGTTGCTGCCGCGCCTGATCATCCTGTTCCAGCCGCTGGGTCCCGAAGGTGGTATGACGGAGGGGCAGTAATGGGCGAGTTGCCACTGTTTCCCCTGTCCGCCGTACTGGCGCCCTACGGCAGGATGCCGCTGCAGATCTTCGAGCAGCGCTACCTTGACCTGGTGCGCGACAGCCTGCGCAATGAGTCCGGCTTCGGGGTGGTGTGGATCCGCCAGGGCTCCGAGGTGGCTCAGCGGGGTCGGGCCTCGCCGGAACTGGGCGACCACGGCACCGTGGCCAGTATCGTCGACTGGAACCAGTTGCAGAACGGCCTGCTCGGCATCACCATCGCCGGCGTGCGGCGTTTCGACCTGTACGCCACCGAGACCCGCGCCGACGGCCTGGTGGTGGGCCATGTAGAAGAGAGGGCCGCGCCACAGGCCGCGCGCATGCAGGAGGAGTGGCTGCCGCTGGCGGAGGTGCTGCGCACGCTGGAGCGACACCCCCACGCGCAGCGCCTGGGGTTGCGAATCGATTACAACGACGCCTGGCAGGTGGCCTACGCGCTGGTGCAACTGCTGCCGCTGGAAGAGGCGCTGCGCTACCAGTTGCTGGGTATCGATGCGCTGGAGGACCTGGTCGCCCGGCTCTCGGGTGTGCTCAACCAGTTGAGTGGGGAGCAGTAGTACAGGCTACGCCGGCCACTGCTGGATCCCGCTTGCGCGGGGATGACGGCTTGCGCGGGGAGGATGGCTTCTGCTGGATCCCCGCTTGCGCGGGGATGACGGCTTGCGTGGAGAGGATGGCTTCTGCTGGATCCCCGCTTGCGCGGGGATGACGGCTTGCGT
>MDSW01196318.1_pt1 | contig 32702 bp, 28 predicted proteins | sample 811171 | NCBI WGS metagenome assembly MDSW01 (sample SAMN05326641, study PRJNA326480) | marine metagenome | isolation source: seawater | place: Atlantic Ocean: North West | collected 2012 | reverse complement strand
GTTTCCAGTTCCTGCTGCAAATGATGTAATTCCCACAGTAACAAATGCAACAGACGCCAAAAACAAAGCAAGTAATACTTTTTTCATAGTTTCCTCCTATATTATACTTCTATTTATAATTTTTTTATACCACAGAAATAACAAAAATGTAAGCGCTTTTATGTATTTGATAATATGAAACCGGTGTCATTCTTTTTTAATGTAACTTAAAATAGATTTTAAAAAAAATGATGATAAGATGAAGTTAATAGGAGAAAAAAATGAAAAAAATACTGTTAGCTATTTTGATTTTAACTAATTTTATAAGTTTAATTAATGTTAACCTTTTTGGTGCTGAAAAAATAGAAACATTAAGAATTCATTATTATAGATATGACGGAGATTATAATAATTTTAATGTCTGGATTTGGGAAAAAGAGCCTGGTGATTTAGGCGGTAAACAGTGGAACTTTAATGAAAATGACATAAGCCAATATGGTGTTTTTTTAGATGTAGATTTAAAAAAAGAATATTCAACTGCAACCACTATTGGAATTATTATAAAGCAAGGAGGTTGGGATGGTTATAGAGAAATCGGTGGTGACCGATTAATTAATTTATCTGAAATTGAAACCAACATTAATGGCTTTGGAAGTTTATATTTTGTTGAACAGGATTTGAATATAGGAAAATCTCAATCCGATCTTGACAACAATATACCAGATTATCGCGATAGAATAACTCAGGCACACTTTGTGCAAAGCGGAAGCACCTATGACATAACGGTCATTGCAACTGCAGTAATTAAGAATTATGCAATATATAAGGATGGAATATTTTTAAATCAATTTGAAAACTCAAATAATTCTAAAACTATACAAATTAGTGGACCCTTTTCGATTGTTAACAAATATGAAGTAGAGGTAATGTTTGAAAATAATAATAAATCTAAATCAACAGTATCATTAGAAAAAATATATGATACAAAGGATTTTGAAGAGATGTATACTTATGAAGGGAAATTAGGCGTTATTTTTGAAGGTAATGAAACTATATTTAGACTTTGGGCTCCTCTGTCGAGTAGTGTTATATTGAATATTTACAGTCAAGGTCATCCTGAATATAATGATGAAGGTGAGAAAAATATAGAAAATATACCTTTAGAAAGACATAACATGAATTCAATAGAAAATGGTGTCTGGGAGATTGCCCTAATTGGAGATTATGATTTTTTATATTATACTTTTTCAGTTACTAATGGAGATGTTATTAACGAGGTTACTGATCCTTATTCATACTCAACTGGGATAAATGGACTAAGATCAATGATAGTAAATTTTGAATCAACAAATCCAGAAGGATGGGTATATAACTATAGGCCTGATACAATTCAAAATAATACTGATTACATTATTTGGGAACTTCACGTTAGAGATTTAACAACACATTCATCGTGGAATGGTGAAGAATCTTATCGAGGAAAATTTATGGGATTAACTGAGAAGGGGACTAAATTTACAGATGAAAAAGGGACTACAGTTTCGACTGGATTAGATCACATAATTGAACTAGGAGTGAATGCCGTTCAGTTACTTCCAATATTTGATTTTGGCTATGTTGACGAAATTCAAGTAGCAAAAAATCCAAATTATGAAAAAATATTTAATTGGGGATATATGCCAATCCATTTTAATGTTTTGGAAGGAAGTTACTCAACTAATCCATTTAACGGAAAAAACAGAATTGAAGAGTTTAAGAAAGTAATAATGGCTTTCCATGGTGCAGGCATAAGAGTAATTATGGATGTTGTATATAACCATACTGGGCTTTCAGAAAATTCTAATTTCCATAAAATTGTTCCAGGTTATTACCATAGACTAAATTCTAGCGGGGGATTTTCTAATGGTTCTGGAACAGGAAATGAAACTGCATCAGAGAGATCAATGATGAGAAAATTCATGTTTGATTCAACTGAATTTTTAATTAATGAATATAATCTTTCTGGATTTAGGTTTGATTTGATGATGTTACATGATTTTGAAACAATGAATTTGATAGGAAATAATTTAAAAAGTATTGATGAATCAATAATAATTTATGGAGAACCTTGGATGGGAGGATCAAGCCCATTAGCTAATTCATTATCTGCTGGTAAAGAAAATATCAATAAAATGTCAGAAACTGAAATTGGTGCATTTAATGATGATACACGTGATGGATTAAAAGGATCTGTATTTAATACCAATGAGGGCGGATGGATTCAAGGCGAAAACCTTTCAACAAATTTTAATAAAATTATATATGGAATTGTTGGAGGAACAAGACATTCACAATTAAAAAACTATAATGCTTGGCATTTGAATCCAAACCAAATTATTAACTATGTTTCTGCTCACGACAATAATACTTTATACGACAAATACATTGAAACTGGATTTAATTTGAGCAATGATTTGTTAGCTATCAAAGCTATGCAAATACAAGCTAATGCAATAGTACTAACTTCTCAAGGCATTCCTTTTTTGCATGCAGGTGTTGAATTTTTAAGAAGCAAACCAACCGATTCGGGTGGATTTGATCATAACTCTTATGAATCACCTGATCGCACAAATCAATTGAGGTGGGATAGAAAAGCTAAATATATAGATGTGTTTGAATACTATAAAGCATTAATTGATATAAGAAAAGCTTATGAAAATTTCAGAATGTCTGATCCATCTCTTATTAACGGGGCGCTTACATTTTTAGAAACAAATCAAACATATCGTGGAATTGCATTTAGACTACAACCATTAAATGCCGAGCAGTCAGAGATCATTGTCATTCATAGTGGACATAATCCCGTAGATGGTTATACAAAAGTAAATCTTCCTTACGGAAAGAAATACTACGTATTAACTTCGTTAAATCAATTTAATCTTGATGGTATAGAAGTCATAAAAGATTTTGCATATGTAGCCGGAAATTCAACAATGATTTTGGTTGATAAAATTCAAGAAGCAGTCACGTTTAATCCGCCGTCAACAAATACAAGCAATTCATCACCATCTTATGTTATTCTGATTTCAGGAATGATAATCTTTTCAGTAACTTTAATAAGCTATCTTAATATTAAGAAGAAAAAAAATAAATAAATTCTCATTTATAAAACTTTCGTCCATACTTTAACATAACAATCATTATGGAAATACCAACTAAAAATTGGTAGATTACACTTGCAAAAACCGGCTCAATAAAGGCTACAAATAAGCTTAAAACTGAAGGCATTGTCATCATCCAAACTACAAATGTTATTGATTCAGAAACCGACATAAATCTAGATAGTCCAATCCTAAATAATCTTAATACTATTATTAAAAATATTACGAATATAACTTGAATTAAGAAATGAACCACTAGATTAGTTAATAATGTAAAAACTATAACGTATTGACTGAATGATTCTTCAATCCCTGTTCCAAATTCTAACCATATATTATATGAATCTTGTTCAGATCCATAATTTATACTATTTAGATTTAAAACATCTCCAAATCCTGAAAATTTATCACTGCTGAGTTCATTTGTTTCATCTTTATATATTATATTATATTGATTAATAATGATGGCAGGATAATCAAATTTTTCATATGATTTATTAAGATTAATGTAATAATTTATTTCACCATGTTTAAAAGTAAAGTCTTCTTCACACATCATCCCTGCACCAGATATCGTACAATAAGGTATCTTTATGTTTGGTGAACTTTCTATAAAGGACTGTTCTATAAAATCAATTCTAAAACCATTTTCCTTTACAATGTTATAATTTAGTGGAAATGCGCTCAACATACTAACAAATAAAAAATAAATCAAAACTTTATAATTAAATTTAATTAATCTCTGAAGGATTCTACTATACTGAAAACTCCATTTAAAAAAATTATAAAAAAACATTTTAATCTCCTAAAAGTATAATCACAGTTCCATAAGCTCCAATATCATAGCTTCCATATATGACTTTTCCATTTGGAATTGGACTTAAAGTTTCCGCTTCCTTTCCAATATTATGTATAACCAAAATTCTTTGGTTATATTCATTATGACTAAAATTACGATAAAACCCTTGAATGTTATAACTATTATCTTCAAAAGGTTCAAAATCTCCAAACATCAAAGCAGGATAATCTATTCTAAGATTTAATAGATCTTTGTAAGTGTGATATATTGCTGTAGGATTTAATATAGTTTCTTCTAAATTTAATGTGCCATTGTTATAGTTGTCAGGAAACCATGAGGTTTGTCTATCGTCACCCCACACAAAAGCAGTTCTTCTAAATTCATCGTATGCTGTTCCATATCCTGAAACTTGGACACCTTCCAATCTTCTTCCTTCCATATCTAACTCTTCTCCATAATAAACAAACGGATTCCCCATCATAGTTAACATTGCTGCAACCATCTGTTTTCTAGAATTAAGATTAAATATTCTACTTTTGAGACGATCTAAATCATGATTAGATATAAAATTAGAAAATATAACATCCGGTTTGAAATTAATTCTATCTCTGTAAAACCTATCCAATGTAGATACATAATAATGTCTATTTAATTGAAATCCAATTTTATCTTCAATATGTTTATATCCAAAAAAATTAAATATACTGTCTGATCCAACTAAATAAGAATTATATCTAACATCGGTATAATCAAATACTTCACTAACAATCATTGTATCTGGTCCATATTTATTTTTCAGATATGCATTTAATTCCAAAATGAATAATCCAGCATTCAAATCAGAACCTGACAATCCAGGTTTATCAAACATGTGTTTAGCAGCATCAATTCTAAATTTTTTAATTCCAATATCTAGATAAAAATCTAATATTGACTTAACTTCTTCTCTAAATAGTTCACTGGTTGGATCAAAATCAACCATTCCACCAACAAAAGACTGATAGGCTGATGTATTTCCATTAAAATAATAATATTCTCTAAAAGGACTGTTTGGATTTGATAATGCTTCTTTGTACCATGGATGTTGATCACTAGAATGATTAATCACTAGATCCATCATAATATCAATAGATTTATCTTTTGCATTTTTTACAAGAATTTTTAAATCTTCCAAATTTCCAAAATCTGAATTTACTTCATAATAGTTTGTAACATTATATCCATGATATGAATTTGATGGATGAAATGGTGATAACCATAAAGCAGTTATACCTAATGATTCTAAATATTCCAAATTAGAATTAATTCCATTTAAATCTCCAATACCATCTCCATCGCTATCAGCAAATGATCTGATAAAAATTTGATAATAATTATCTTTATTTGGATAATATTCTAAAAAATCAAAAGAATTTTTTGTTTCATTAAAAACTTCATTTTTATGACAACTTGTTGCAATTATAATGAAAAAAAATATTAAACTAAATAATAAAATTTTTTTCATTTATAACCCTCTTTCCTTCAAGAGTGAAGATTTACCTAAAATGTTTTTAGTATTTTTTACCACTTCTAAATCTATAACCTTAGTTTGAAATAAATAGTCATGAAAAGTTCTTGAAACGTGGGAATCCATTATTATTGTTGCAAAAATCATATACAATCCAGATGTAATAATACTTAGTGAGATTTTGGTAAAATCTCTAACGATAAGAAGCCATATTGGTGCAGGCAAATTATTTTTCATAACTACTTTAATTTTTTGAACTCTTTTTCCTAGTGTTTGTCCCGTATTTTTGAAGTACGGAAATAAGTAGAATAAAAATAATCCAACAAGAGATATAACTTGTGCCAATATTTGATTAAATGGAGCAACACCAAAACTCGCTATTAGTGTAACTATTATTGCACCCGATGTATCTATAGCAAATGCTCTAATTCTTTTTTCAAATGATGGAACCATTTTTTACTCTCCTTTTTGATCTAACATTTAATGAAGTAATACTTATGTTTAAACTTATAATTTCACTTAATGAAAATGAATCTCGCAAATCTTTTTGTGCTTGAACCTCTTCAATCAATAATTCTCTAATGTAAATGCCTGTGTCAATTATATTTGTTCCTTCCTTAAATGAATAATAATCTTTATCAAATAAATAGTCATTCGTTGCTACCCTATAATACTCATCATCAAGAATATCTTGATCAAAATTTATATATACTTCACTATTACTAAATATATTAATTAGTGTCTTTATCTCATTACCCTTTAGCATAACAGTTTTAATTCTATTATCAAACGGAAAAATTTCATATATTTTTGCAACCGTAATTCCCTCGTTATAATTTAGATCACTTCGAGTTCCACCTCTATTATGTATTCCAATTACTGAATCAGTTTTTATTGCCATCAACTTAGAAATGTATTGAGTTAACTGATCTCTAGAATATGCTCTTGAACTTGGTAGTATTATTTCTTCGATTAAATTACTAATTTGAAGATAATATTCTTCAATTTTTAAATCAACTAAAGTATTCACTTTTAGATCTTTGGGAATATCAAATATATCTAAATTTCTTATTTGAAAATCTATTTTTCCTTCTCTAGATATATTAACTTTTATATGACCAATTAATTTACCGTAAGCAGAAGACTGTAAAACAGGAAGATCGCTCCCTTCTCTTCTAATAGATGTAATTACGTTTTGATGAGAGTGACCATTGAACATAAAATCTACTTTGGAAGACCCCTCTAATTTTGCAATTCCATTATTTGTATCATTATCATATGCATGATCAATTGCAATTATGATATGACACCCTTCGCTTTCCCTTAAAATTTTTGCATATTTAGAAACGTAATATACCGGATCTTTAAACTCATATCCCTCTACTCTCGAATTTGCAATACTACTTTCTAATCCAAATCCAATAGTGCCAATTACTCCAATTTTTAAATTGCCTCTAGTAAGAACTGTATATGGACTAATTCCATTAGGTTGCTCATCTGAATTTCGATAAAAAACATTTGCACCCAATAAAGGATATTCTGCTTGAATTTCATTTTCACCATTAAAATAACTCAATATTGAATCTAGTCCCCAATCAAACTCATGATTTCCAATAGTAAACGCATCGTGCTTCATTATATTAAGAACTTCAATAATTGTTGCTCCAAAAAAATAGTTTGACAAAATTGATCCCTGGAGCATATCACCACCAGAAATGAAAATAACATTTTTTTCATTCTCATATACATAATCTATATATGAGGATATTTTTGATAACCCCATCCTATCTTGATCTTCCAATATAGCTCCATGTAAGTCATTTAAATAAATGATACTTAATTCTTCATTTTCTAACAAGAAAGGCTCAATAACATTTATTGTGACAGATTTAAAGGATTGATTACCGTCAGAATCTGTAATTTGTAAAATTAATGTATAAGTACCCTCTGCATTGTAATCAACTTCATAATCCTCTCTGATTAAATCTTCAGTTATAAATCCATCCTTTTTATCATAAACTACTATATCTTCAAAAATAGAATCTAGATTATCTCCAATATAATAATTAATTTCCTCTTTTGAAACAATATAAGGATTTTGATCGTCGGTTGAAACACGTCCTTCAATAACAATTAGAACCCTATCTTTTTTTGTAATCAAACCACTTGGTAAATTAACATAATACGAAACTTCGTATTTTCCTTCTTGATTCCATTTTACATTTTCACTTTCATATATTAGATATTGAATAGCATTTTCATAGTAACTATGGTTGACTTCTACACCCTCATTAAAATCCGGAAAATCTTCACCAATAAAATATACCAACTCGTCTCTAAAAGTTATTTCTGCTGGATAATTAATATTGCTCTCATTATTCGAGCAAGATAACAAAATACAAACAAAAAACAAAATAATAGATATCTTTAAACTATGAAATAGTTTCGATTTCATAATGATTTAGAACCTTTAAACAATAATTTATAATCACTGAAACCCTCTTCATCAAGATTTTCAAATGGAATAAATCTCAATGCTGCTGAATTGATACAATATCTTAATCCCCCGGCTTCTTTAGGTCCATCTTTAAAAACATGACCCAAATGTGAATCCCCTTTTTTACTTCTCACTTCTGTTCTTATCATTCCATGAGAAATATCTAATTTTTTGATAACTTCTTTTATTGGCCTTGTAAAACTTGGCCATCCACAACCGCTATCAAACTTATCCAGACTACAAAATAATGGCTCATTAGATACTATATCTACATAAATTCCTTTTTCAAAAAAATCGTGATAGATATTATTAAATGGCGGCTCAGTTCCATTTTCTTGAGTTACATAAAATTGCATTTCTGTAAGTTTTAAAATTTTATTTTTTTTCATTATTTTCTCTTAACTCCTAAATAATAGGATTCTAACTTTTCAACTATTTGATTCCAGTGAATATATATTGAATTTGAAGCATTTAAACCGATAGTCTTATTAGAATCTAAATTCTCCATTATATTTTTTATTCTTGAAGAAAATTTCAATATATTGTTCTCTTCAATGTATCCATTTTGATTATTTGTTATAAGGTTGGATGTAACAGAGTCTTTAATAAATATAGTCGGTACCTCTTGGCTAGATGCCTCAATTTGTACCAATGAATTCGTGTCATAAAGTGATGGAAAGACAAAAAGATCAGAAGATCTATACCAATATTTTAATTTCTCTCTATCGTAAACAGGACCTACCATAGTAACATTGTCACTTATTTTTTTCTTTTTTATCATTAACTTAAAATATTCAAAATCATATCCAGATCCTACAAAATACATATGAAATTTATTAGATTGCTTTTTTAACTCGCACATTACATTCATAGTAAATTCTATGTTTTTTATTTTATCAATTCTTCCTACAAAAAGCATGTTAAATTTTTGACTATCTATTTTTTCTTCAGTTTTAAACTTGATTAACTTTTCATTATCAAAGCTTTTATTAAAATCTGTTGCATTATTAAGTATTATAGGCTTTTTTTTCAGACCATATCCTCTGTATACCCTAGATACATCTTCATTCATAGCAAATACATAGTCACATTTGTTAAATCTTCCAATTACATCCTTCAATAAGATATTACTTATTGCTTCAGACTTAATTCTTAAATCAAAGTCTTTTTTATATTGAGAGTGTAATGTTGCAAAAATAGGTACATTATTTTTTTTTGCATAATTGATAGCTACTTCACCCATAGAGAATGGTGAATGCATATGAATTATATCCAAATTTATTTTTTTCAATTTTCTCATAAATTTTGTATCTAACTTAGGAATTGCAAGTTGATAATCTGTTGTTAAAAGTTGTATTTTTTTACATCTTATAACTTTATATGGATAATTATCTCTAAAATTTTTGTCGTCCGCTTCGGGAGCAAAAATTATTACTTCATGTTTTTCTGATAATCTTCTTGCATAGTTATCAACAACATTAACAACACCATCAACCATAGGATAAAAGTTATCAATAAAAAAACCTATTTTCATTTTTTTCCTTTCTAGCCTAAAATCTTATTTTCTTTTATATAATTTTCTATCATTATCTTTACATGTTCTTCACTTTCAGATTTTAAAGCATTTTTAGCTATAATTTCAAGATCTTCAAATTTTACCATTCTTAGTATCGATTTAATCTTAAGATAAATACTTTCATTTACTGAGAAACTTTTTAATCCTAACCCAATAAGTAATAATAATGATTTTAGATCACTCGCCATCTCTCCACAAATAGTAGTTTCCACACCATGATTGCTGGCTTCATTTTTTATATTATTAATTAAATTCAAGACCAAGGGGTCAAATGGCTTATAAAGGTACTCTAAATCTTGGTTTAATCTGTCAGAGGCGTATAAATATTGTAAAAGATCATTTGTCCCTATACTTATAAAATCTACTTCTTTTAAAAATTTTTTTATATTTAAAGCAACTGATGGAACTTCTACCATTACACCAATTTTAATTTTTTTTTCTGAATAATTAAGTTTTTTGCACACATCGTAAAATATCTTTTTCGATTTATAAAGTTCTTCCAAAGTAGTTATCATTGGAAATAATATCGATAAATTTTCGTAAATATTAGATTTTATCAAAGCTCTCAACTGCATTTTAAAACTATCAATGTTTTTTAAACTAAATCTAATTCCTCTTAAACCTAAAGAAGGGTTTTGCTCTTTCTTTACAAAAAATGGATTTTTATCACTTCCAAAATCAAATGTTCTTATAACAACTCGTTTATTTCTCATCTTTTTTAAAATATTTGAATATATTTCAATTTGTTTTTTTTCATCAAGTTCTTCATTCTTATCAAAATGTAACATCTCAGTTCTAAATAAACCGATTCCATCTGTAGAATTAGGATTAATTTTTTTTATATCTAAAGAATTACCAATATTCATATTTAATGATATTCTTCTGCCATCAATTGTTTTTGGCTCTATATTTATATATTTTTCTAAATCTTTTTTCTTTTTTTTATTAGTCTCGATCTTATATTCATACTGTTTTATTAGGTTTTTTGAAGGATCCAAAATAATCTTGCCTTCAAAACCATCAAGAATTACTTTATTTTCTCTATCTAGATCTTCTAAATAACAATCAACTCCTGAAATAGCTGGAATTGAGAGTGACCTTGCCATAATTGCAACATGGGAATTTCTTCCACCTTTGACAGTAATAAAACCCTTTACTTTCGGTTGATTTAAAAAAACAATATCGCTTGGCAACAGTTCTTCAGAAGCAACTATAACATTTTTATTTAATTTAATTTCAATTGGATTTTTTTCTCCAAGAAGATTTGATAATAATCTAAATGATACATCATTTATATCGTTTGCTCTATCTTGAAAAAAAGACTCTTTAGAGGACATTAACAACTTTACATATTTTTTACATATACTCTCATATGCAAGTTCTGCAGAAACTTTTTTGGTCTTTATAAGAGTCTTTACTTCATTTAATATTTGAAGATCTTTAGCTATTTCAATATGTGCTTCAAAAATCTGGGCTTGATTTTTTCCTAAATTTTTTTCAGTATATTTTTTATACTCTTTTAATTCTTGAACGGTTTTTTTAACAGCTAAGTCAAATTTGTTAACTTCTTCTTTAATGCTTTGGATTTTTCTTTTTTCTAATTTAATTTTTTTTCTTGAAAGGATTAATACTTTTTCTATTACAACGCCTTCACTTATAGATATTCCAGATATTTCCATAAAAGCCTCTTATAGTTTACTTTTACTATATTATAACACATATATATTTTTGAATTTGATACTTCAAATGAAAATATATATATAAAAATTAATAGTGTTTATATCGAATATATAAACACTAAAAATCAATTTGGAGGCCCCGATCGGAGTCGAACCGACGATATGGCAGTTGCAGTGCCGCGCCTTACCACTTGGCTACAGGGCCACATAATGCTGTTTAATTATAACTTATGTATTAATTTAAGTCAACATTGATTTTTTAAAATTATTCTAGCACTTTATTATTGACAGTGCTAGAATTTTGTTGTAATATATAGTTGGCAGTCAATTAACTAGACTGCCAAGGAGGAAATATGAAAATTAATCAAGTTGACAGTCTCAAAAACGATCCTGATTTATTAGCAAAATATGGTAGAAACCTCGTTGATGAGGTTAAAAAGGGTAAAATTGATCCTATTATTGGTAGAAATGAAGAAATAAGACGTGTAATAAAAATACTGTCAAGGAAAACAAAAAATAATCCGATTTTAATTGGCGAACCTGGCGTTGGTAAAACAGCAATTGCAGAAGGCCTAGCATCGAGAATTGTAGAAAAAGATGTTCCAGTTAGCCTTCAAAATAAAACAGTATATGAGTTAGACTTAGCTTCCATAGTTGCAGGTGCAAAATATAGAGGGGAGTTTGAAGAACGTCTTAAGACAATATTAAATAAAATTAAAGAATCCAATGGTGAGATAATTTTATTTATCGATGAAGTTCACCAAATAGTTGGTGCGGGGAGAGTTGATGGCGCACTCGATGCCTCAAATATGCTTAAACCAATGTTGGCACGCGGCGAATTACATTGTATCGGTGCAACAACACTTTCAGAATATAAAAAATATATTGAAAAAGATACAGCATTAGAAAGAAGATTCCAAAAAGTAATGATTTTAGAACCTAAGCCGTCTGAAACAATCTCTATTTTAAGGGGGCTAAAATCAAGATTTGAAGCACATCACGGTGTTACAATTGGTGATCCAGCAATAATTGCTGCGGTTCAATTATCAAATAGATATATTTCAGATCGTTTTTTGCCCGACAAAGCAATTGATCTAATTGATGAAGCATGTGCATCTATAAGAATGGAAATAGACTCGATGCCTTCAGAATTAGATGACATGATAAGAAAAATTACTAAAAATGAAATTGAAAAACAAGCCTTGAAAAAAGAGTCTGATGAACTATCAAAAAATCGTTTAAAACAAATTGAGCAAGATCTTGATTTGATGAACTCAAAAAAGAAAGAATTAAAATCAAAATGGGAAAAAGAAAAATCACTACTAAAAGATATCAAAAATAAAAAAAGAAAACTAGAGGAATTAAAACAGGATTTACAAAACTCCTTTAATATTTCTAATTATGAAAAAGCTGCGGAAATTCAGTATAAATTAATCCCGGAAATAACTAATGAAATAATGATTTTTGAAAAAGAAAACCAATCCATTGATTCACTTATTACAGAAAAAGTGACTGAAGAAACGGTTGCAGAAATCGTTTCAAAATGGACTCATATCCCAGTGACAAAATTAATGACTGGGGATAAAGAGAGAATAATTAATTTGAAAAAACTATTAAAAAAAAGAGTTTTAGGCCAGGACCATGCATTAGAGCATGTTTCAAATGCAATAATAAGACAAAGAGCTGGAATAAAAGATGAAAACAAACCTATTGGAACTTTTTTATTTCTTGGTCCAACAGGGGTAGGTAAAACTGAAGTTGCAAGAGCTTTGGCTGATGTATTGTTTGACAGTGAAAAAAATATGATTAGATTTGATATGAGTGAATTTATGGAGGCCCACAGCATATCAAAATTTATAGGTTCTCCACCTGGATATATTGGCCATGATGAAGGAGGTCAATTAACAGAATCTGTGAGGAGAAAACCTTATTCAATTCTTCTTTTTGATGAAATCGAAAAGGCCCACCCTGATATTTTTAATTTGCTTCTTCAAATTATGGAGGATGGGCGATTAACAGATAACCAAGGCAGAACAGTTGATTTCAAAAATACAATTATTATTTTAACTTCGAATGTTGGAAGCTCACATATATTATCAAAAAACGAATTTTCTGAAGAAAGAATTTTTGAAGATGTGAAAAAAACTTTTAAACCTGAATTTTTAAATCGAATAGATGAAAAAATACTATTCAATAGTTTAAATATAAAAATACAAACGGATATAGCTAAAAAGATGTTGTATGAACTTTCTGAAAGATTAACAAATGAAAAAATTTTAATAACTTTTGACGAAACTATAATAAGGTATGTGATAAAAAATGGATATAATGAGGAATATGGTGCTAGGCCGATAAAGAGATTTATTCAAAGGACAATAGAAACATTTATAGCAAAAAAAATTATTTCAAATGAATTAAATGTTCACGATCCATTTATTATTTCTTATAAAAATGATGAGTTATTTATAAAAAAAAATCCTAATTAGGATTTTTTTTGTGGAGTTGATTCAGTTGAACCACTCTTTAAAGTTCGTTTTTTTGGTTCTTTGATTTTTAATCTAACTATTAAATATCCTACCGCAAGAACTGCTACACCAATAAGAGATGGAACAAAACTTTCTACTAGAGTTGCAATTAAAAGCATACCCATACTTACAATCGCTACTATTGGAACGATTGGATAACCCCAAACCTGATATCTTGGGTGTTCTTTAATTGGGTGTGTTTTTCTAAATTTAAATACAGAAAAGAAAATCAATGTATTAAAAATCAATCCTGCAAATACAACAAATGTCAATAAAGCATCTATATCAAAACCTAACAAAAGTAAAGTCAAACCAATACCTGAGGATATCAATAATGAATATCCTGGAACTTTAAATTCATTTTCTTTAGAAAAGATTTTAAAGAAGAGACCATTTTTTGACATCTTTTGATAAACTCTTGGGAAAACCATGATAGATCCATTTAATGCTCCAAAAACTGAAATTGCTACAGATATCATTATCACTCCTAAGCCAGCATCTCCAAATAACGCATATGCTGCATTGAATATAAAAAATCCACCAGCCTCATTCGTTTCAACAATTGTTTGATATGGAACTAGACGATACATTGAAAAAATAAAGAGAACATAAACTATCATTACTCCAATAGTTGATAATGAAAGAGCCTTAGGTAAATCTTTTTTTGGTTCCTTCATGTTACCAGCAATTGCATTCAAATTAGTCCAACCCTCATAGGCCCATAGTGTTCCCACTACAGCGAATCCAAAACCAATTAAAATCTCAAAAAAAGTCATCTCAGATAATACACTTGTTGTTTCAGGTATGACATCACCAGCTACATACGCCATAAGTATTACCATTAAAATAGGTATAATTTTAGCAACCATGAAAATGACTTGTGTAATAACACCTGCTTTTAAACCCATCCAGTTAACAATCGTTAAGATTACAATAGCCCAAACACCTAGCCATGTTGCTCCACCTGCGCCTAAACCTGGAACAATGAATGCAATAAATTGACCAAAAAACATTGCTAACAATGCAATACTTCCTGAAGAAGATAGAACTAGATTCATATGCCCTGATAGAAATGCTGTTCTTTTACCATATGCTTTGCTCAAATAAACAAAATATCCGCCATTTTCTGGAAACAAAGATCCTAATTCAGCATAAGTAAGAGCAGAAAAAAGTGTTATAAGTCCACCTACTAGCCATGCGAGCAATGAGAGTAGCAATGAATTGCCAATCCTTGATAAAATCTGCCCACCTAAGAAAAATATCCCTGAGCCAATCATAATACCAGCGAGAATTGATACGCCACCAAATAATTTAATTCTTTTTTCCATTTTTTTCTCCTTTAAATTAAATTTATTATTCTTAAAAATGTTAATATAACGAAAAGTGTAACTGAAGAACATATTGTTGTCCAAACAACTATTTGACCCGCCAGAACAGAATTTTGTTTAAACCTTTCAACTAAAACTAGAGTTGATGCAGCTACTGGAGATGCAAATACTGCAATGATCGAGGGAATTATATCTATATAACTTTTATCTAGATAAGATAAATACGTTACAACAGAAACCATTAAAACAGGAATAAAAATGTTTCTTAAAGTTATAGACAATAAAATTTCTTTTTTGTTTTTTTTAACTTCACTTAGATCGAATTGAGATCCTAAAGATAAAAGTGCAATTGGAGAAGCAGTTATTGAAAATAACCTAATTATAGTATACATAAAAGGTATATCTCGTTCAATTAAAATGATAGGTTGACCATTACTATAAATAAAAAATGTTTTCCCTAAAACAAAAATTATACCTAGAAAAATACTCACTTGAAGAGGATTTAAAAATATTTCTTTCAATAATTTAAAAATGTATTGATTATTCTTTTCGTAATCTTCTTTTCTAAATAGTAAGACTAGCGTGAGAGTATTAACTACTGGAATTACAAATATAGACGTAATCCCAACATATTCAAATGCTACATCATTTGAAAAAAAAGATACTAATGTAACACCAATCATGGCATAACTAGTTCTAAGCATCGCAATTCTTATAATTGCTGACTCATTTTTTTTAGATTTAAAAAGAAAACTTAAAAAATAAATCACAAGTATAGCTATTGAAAGCAAGATAGGTTTTGACAAATCTATATTTTTTAATGTTTTGATATTATATACATTGAAAAAAAACAGTGCTGGCAATCCAAAATAAAATATATATTTATTTAATATAGATGAAATATATTTATCTATATATGCTTTTTTTCTAAGAATATATCCTAAAAATATGAAGAAAATGATTGGAACGATAGCATTAATTGAAAACCAAAAGGATTCTAGTAAAATCAAATTGAAAACTCTCCATCAATAAAAAAATCTACTTTTTCTCCGTTCTCTTTTATACCTGATATATTCATATCCTTTGTGCCAAACATAAAATCAACGTGACTCAATGAATTATTGTAACCTTTTTTTATTAAATCTTCTATATTAGAATTAATCCCATTTTTAATATTCATAGGGTAAGCTTTTCCTAAAGCCATATGACAAGATGCATTTTCATCAAAAAGTGTGGAATAAATTGTTTTTCCTGTTTTAGAGACTGGAGAACTGTTTTCAACTAAAGCAATTTCACCTGCATATGACGAACCTTCATCAACTGAAAAAAGATTTTTCAAAGCATCAAGACCCTCTTCTGCATCGTAATCTATCACTTTACCCTTCTCAAATTTAAACCAAAAATTCTTTATAATTTTTCCCTGGTAACTTAATGGTTTACTCGAATACACCATACCATTAACACCAAACTTATGTGGCATAGTAAAATTTTCTTCAGTTGGAATATTAGGATTAAAATAAACCCCTTTAATAGTAGTCTCTCCACCACCTACCCAAATATGATCTTTGACTAACTCAACCTCTAAATCTGTTCCTAGTTTATTCTTAAAAATTAATTTATTAAAATTTTGACCATTAAGCCATTTTGATCTCTCTAAAAGTTTATTATTATGCTCTTTCCATATTTCTACAATATCTTTTGTTTCATCTATTCTTGAAACTTCAAAAATTAAATTCCATAGTGATTCTAGTCTATCCTTATCAGTTTTTTCAGGAAAAACTTTTTTTGCCCAATTTTCATTGGCGGAGGCCACAATTGTCCATTGAGATTTATTTCCCATCATATGTGACCTAAAAAATCCTAACATTTTATTCGAAGCTACTTGAAAGCTTCGAAGCTTTTCTGAATTGACGTCAGAAAAGTAACCTGGATTAGGACTAGATACAGAAATAAAACAGTAATCGTTTTCCACATAATGCTTGTATTGACTAGCAATATATTCAGGAATTTCACTTAATGTCTCTTTACTTTGAGACTTAAAATTGATTTTTGATATCTCATCATCGCTCCATATAACACTTACTCTATTTGCACCCGCATCATAAGCATTTTTTGTTATTAATGAAACCAATTTTTTTGATTCAATAGTTGATCTAATAACTAGGTTTTGATTTTTTTGTACATTTACTCCAACTCTTACAGCCAATTTTGCGAGTTGATTCAACTTTTTAATATTTAACATTATCTTCTCCTTAAAATTAATCTGTTAAATTTTTTATCCATGTTTTTTTTCTTATAAGTCTTGCGTATATCATAAGTTGTATAAATATTGTAGACTTAACAATTAAGAACATCAAAATTATATTATATTCCGTGAGGTATCCTAAAATCAAGCTTAAAGGAATTACTATAAACCATTCAAAACCAGAATCTACTAATACTGCTGATCTTACATCGCCACCAGACCTCAATGTAAAATAACAAGAAATTCCCATTGCATATAAACCTGCATATATGCTATTAATTCTAATATTAAAAATAGACCAAGTTCTTGAGATGGAATCAATAGAATACAAATCTAAAATTAATGGTGCTGATATAAATAAAATCAAACCAATAAAAGATGCTGTTATGAATGCAGAAAATATTATTCTATATGCATTATTCTCTGCTTCTTTCAACTTTTTACTTCCTAAATTATTACCCACTAAAACTGCAATAGATGTAGCCAGTCCAGAAAAAATAACAAAAATAATTTGAGAGACTGATTGAGTAATATTTATAGAAGCTAGTGCACTCTCTCCTCTTAGACTGTATGAAAATAAAATTATTACTTGACTAGATGCCCAAAAAATCTCATTGAATGTAAGTGGAATGACTTTCTTATTAATCTTTTTTCTAATCTCACTAGATATTAAAAATAAATTACTAATCTTAAATCTAAAGTCAGCTTTTTTTGTCTTAATTAATAGGATTAACATAAGTAGTTCTAAATATCTTGAAAAAACTGTCCCTATTGCTGCACCACTAACACCTAATGCCGGGATTCCAAAAGCACCAAAAATTAAAATATAATTCAAAAATATTGCGATAAAAAATGTGAAAGTACTAATATACAACAATTCTCTAGTTACACCTATTTCTCTAAATGATGTTGTAATTGCAAAAGAAACGGTTAATGGTAATAAACCAAACCTAATTATATCTAAATATTGTCCTCCCTCACTTAAAGTATCAAAATCGCTTGAATACAAGGAAATGATAAAATCACCAAATAAAGAGAAAATTATATATCCAAAAATTGATAATATTATGGCTCCCTGTATCTTATATTTAAATGTCATCTTTAATTTGTTGTAATCTTTTGATCCAAAAAATTGAGCAGTAAATATTCCTGAGCCACCCATTACTCCAAAAGTGATAACAATAATTATAAAGTTAAGTTGATTTACTAAAGATACACCATTTATAGATGATACACCAAGCTGTCCAACCATCAAATTATCAGCAATTTGAACGGCTGCATAAAGAACTTGTTGCATAATTATTGGCAAAGCTAATATAGCAAGTTTTTTATAAAATTCTTTATTTCCTAAAAATCTTATCATTTCATATCCTTGAACAATTATTTAATTATTGTGAATTTTTCGCCAATCGCATCTTCAGAAAGCGACCATAATTTATATGCGTTTGATTTTGATTGGGCTTTCTTTGTCATTTTTACTACCGATGGCTTACCTTTTATCTCAAATAGACCGCCAGGTCCAAAATATGTACCACTTTCATAATTTTGATTTGTAGCTGCAAGAACTACAGGAAGACAGCCTTTAAATGAGTTTTGAGAGACTAATTTCAACACATTATAATACATATTTTTCTTCATAAATTGAAATAGTCCTGTTCTAGAAATTCCAGGATGAGCACTAAATATTTTAATGTTAAGACCCTCTTTATCAACCATGTTTTTTAGTGCAGTTGAAAAAAGTAAATTTGCTAGTTTTGATCTATTATAAGCTCTAGATTTAGAAAAATTTTTTTCATTTTTAAAGAAAAAATCTTCAAAGTCAATATCAGCATATTTATGGGCTATACTGGAAACATTAATAATTCTAGCATCTTTTGAATTTAATATTTTATTGAATAATTTTTTCGTTAATAAAAAATGGCCTAGATGATTAACAGCCATCTGCATTTCATACCCATCATTTGATAAAGAATACGGTTTATACATCAATGCTGCATTGTTTATTAGGATATCCATTTTTTTATATTTAGAATTGAAAAATTCTACAAATGAACATATAGATTTTTTTGAACTTAGGTCTAAATCACTACATGAAATCTTTGCATTTGGAAATTTTTTTTTGATCTTTTCAACTGCTTCTAAACTTCTTAAAGTATTTCGTGATGCAATAACTACTTGAGCACCTTTAGAAGCAAAAAGATTAGCCATCTGATAGCCAATCCCAGAATTCCCTCCTGTTATTAAAATGATTTTATCTTTTATATTAGTTAAATCTATTTCTTTTAATTCTATCATTTCAGTCCTTGAAATACTTTTTTTAGTCCACATCAATAATTCTTAGTGTATTAGTTGTTCCGTGTCTTTGTGCCCATCCTGATGTGATAATAATTGTAGTACCTTTTTTAAATAATTTTTCGATAGCTACTTTCTTAGCAACTCTATCATATTCAGAAATATCATTTGATTCTTTTTGTATTGAAGAATAAACACCACAATAATATGTTAGTTTTCTTGCTGTCTCTTTTGAATCTGTAATAGCTATTATGGGTACAGATGGTCTAAATCTAGATAATCGTTTTGCTGTTCCACCTGTTTCGGTAAAAGCCATAATTACCTCTGCTTTAGGTAAAGTCAAAGATGCTTGAGCAACTGCAACACCTATTGCATCACTCACTGAATTACCAGCAAATTTAACTGCTTTACTTAATTTTTCTTCGTAATCAATGGTTTTTTCTATTGCTTTAGCTATAGTATCCATGGTTAAAACTGATTCTATAGGATACTCTCCTGCTGCTGTTTCACCTGATAACATTATCGCATCACTACCATCTAGTATCGCATTAGCGATATCGTTTGCCTCTGCTCGAGTTGGCCTTGGAGATGTCATCATTGATTCTAACATGTGTGTTGCTGTTATCACAGGTTTTCCTAATTGGTTTGCCTTTGCTATAATCTTTTTTTGGAATATAGGAACCATTTGTGTAGAAACTTCCACACCTAAGTCACCTCTTGCTACCATGACACCATTTACCTCATTCATTATCTCGTCTAAATTATCAACACCTTCTTGATTTTCAATTTTAGCGATTATTTCTATATTAGGTGAGTTCAAACTTTTTAAAAGCTCTTTTACTTCGACAACATCCTCTTTTCTTCTAACAAAGGAGAGTGCTAACATGTCAACACCATTCTTAACACTAAATTTAATATCTTCTTTATCTTTTGAAGACAAGAAGGGCATAGTTAATTTTACGTTAGGGACATTAACACCTTTGTTTGATTTTACTTTTCCACTGTTAAAAACACTGCAAATTAAGCAGCCTTCTTCTTTTTTATTTACGTCTAATCTAACTTTGCCATCATCTACAAGAATATAATCTCCAATATCAATATCATTAAAGAGCTCTGGTACGTTAATGTATCCTTGTTTTTCATTACCCTCAACAGTAGAATTAAAAATCACAAATTTTTGACCTTTTTTAAGATTCACGCTACCATTTTTGAATGAACCAATTCTAATTTCAGGACCTTTTGTATCAGCCATAATTCCGATTATTTTATTTTTCTCTGAAGCTAATTCTCTGACTAATCTAATTCTGTTTGAATGTTCTTGGTGATTTGCATGAGAGAAATTTAATCTCGCAACATTCATGCCTGCATCAATCAACTTTTCAATCATTATCTTATTATCTACAGAAGGTCCAATTGTACATATTATTTTTGTTTTTCTTTTCATAAATTTCCTCACACTAAAATCATTATACCTTAAAAAAATCAATATTATGTAATGTTACCGACTTACAAATACTTAATTATGGTTCCAGATTTCTTTTTTACTGCGCTATCAGCTTCATGAAGGGATGCAATTATTGCTATTTTTGTCTTGTTATTTTTGATAAAAGTCCTACAAGCCTCTACCTTAGGTTTCATACTTCCCACCTTGAAATGATTTTCTTGTATATATTTTTCAATCTCACTCAAATTAAGACTTTTAATATTTGTTTCCTCTTTTGTACCAAAATGTAGTTTAACACAATTTACAGCAGTAAGTATTAACAGAAGATCTGTCTCCACTAATTCAGCAATTTTAGCTGCAGCGTAATCTTTGTCTATAACTGCATCGACTCCTTTTAATTCATTATCCTTTAATATAACAGGAATCCCTCCACCTCCAGCAGCTATAACCAATTTGTCTGATTCAAATAATTCTTTAATAATTTTTTTCTCAATAACATCAACAGGTTTTGGACTCGCGATAACTCTTCTAAATCCTCTTCCAGAATCTTCAACAAAATGATATCCATTTTTATTTTTCATTTCTTGAGCTTCATCAAGGCTTAAGAATGACCCGATTGGTTTTGTAGGGTTTGAAAAAGCTGGATCATTTTTATCAACTTTTATTTGTGTTAAAATCGTTGTAACCTCTTTCTTAATACCCCTATACAAAAATTCATTTTTGATTGCATTTTGCAAATGAAATCCTATATAACCTTGACTCATTGCACCACACTCAGGAAACGGCATATCATTTCCTTCAAAAGCGTTGTTTATCATTCCAACTTGTGGCCCGTTTCCGTGAACTAATACTATCTGATGGCCTAATTCAACCAAATTAGCTATCGATTTAGCTGTGATTTTTACGTTTTGTTTTTGATTTTCTACATTATTTCCTAATGCATTACCTCCAATTGCAACAACGATTTTCATTTTGTCCTCCAAATTAATATCAAAATAATTATACAATAGATACAAAAAAAAACCCAAACTGGGTGTTTTGTATTAATCTGATTGCATCATATGCCACAACTCTCCACTTGGACCAATCAAATGAAAAGTTAATCCATAATCCGCCTCAAAAATATTTTTGTATCTTATCATTTTATATTTTTTTTTTAGTTCCTTAACATGATTAAATAAGGCTTCCAAATCTTTCACAAATGCCTGCATCATAAAATTCTCTGCCCAAACTTTATTATAGTATCTTTGCAGAAAAAAAGTTTGACGTCCTTGACCAAAAATCACTAAATCTTTGTCTTCCCAAGATATTTCAAATCCCAAATCTTTGTAGAAATCCCTTGATAAATCATGATCTTTGCTCGGAATAAAAGTTCTAATTAACGAATATTCAATCTTGCCTTTCACTTAATAATGTCCTCACTTAAATTTATGTAGTTATATCTTTTTTATTGTAAAACATCCATGCTAATACAAATGATAATGTAATAACTATAAAAGTTATTAAAAGATATATTCCTTGAATATTATTATTGTTTACAATATCAACAGCATTTACATATTCATAAGGTGTTAAATATTTTAAAAATTCAGCTGAATCTGTTAATTTAGAAATGATTTCAACAACGTATAAACCAATCACTAAACCAAGAGAAATACTTATAACAGCTCTTGATTTTGTAATAAATACACTTATCAAAAATGCAATTGATGCAAAGAAAAATTGATGCAATAACGGGGCAAAAGAAAATAATGCCCAAACTACAAAATCAAATTCACCAAATAAAACAAATGAAAAAAACAGTACAATACTCATTAGTAAATTAAGTAAAAAAAGATTTAGTATAATTACAAATATTTTTCCGAAAATAATTTTTGTTCTACTAACAGGTTTTGATAAAAGAAATTCAATTGTTTTCTCATCCTCCTCTTTTGAGAGAATAGATGATCCTAATACAGCAGAGTAACTACCACCAATCAAAAGTACAAACAAATAGCCTTCTACTCCATACCAACCATAAATATTACCCATGTCAAGACCACCTTCGCCTAAACCAAATGCCTCAAGAAATCCAGCTGGCCAAGCATCTAACATTTCTAACATATCACCCATACTATCTTCAAAAGCTGGAAATAAAACTAACATCAATGCTGATAAACCTAATATAATAGTTGTCCATAAAACTAACGATTTGAAATTTCTTTTAAATTCATGTTTAATAATATTTTTCATGCTTTCTCCTTTGATTCATAATAATCCATAAAAATCTCCTCTAAGGATGGTTCCTCTATTATCAAGTCCTCTATATCATAGGAGCTTAATAATTTAATTAAATGGTTTAAGTCATCCTTATAAAGAAATGTATATTGATTATTGATCATTTTAAAATCTAGCATTTCTTCTGTTTTTGTAATCTCTTTTCTTGTTTTTATTTTAATTTTCTTAGATTGATTGCTGATAATGTTTTTTACCGACTCTATTCTTACTAATTTTCCATCTTTTATTATACCTACACGATCACAAACTTTTTGAACTTCAGAAAGTATATGTGAGCTAAAAAATATTGTTGTGCCTCTTTTTTTTTCTTGAATTAAAATTTCAAAGAATGTATGTTGCATCAAAGGATCTAATCCACTTGTGGGCTCATCAAGAATTAGAAGTTTGGGTCTATGACCTAATGCTTGAATAATTGCAAGTTTTTTCTTATTTCCCAATGATAAACTTCCTATTTTCTTTGAAGTATCAAGATCCAATGTCTTAATTAAGTCTTTTATGTAATCGTGATCAATTTTTTGATGAAATCCAAAAGAATAGTCAAGAAATTTTTTTACACTCATTTCACCATAAAAATGAATTTCTGAAGGAATATAACCTACCATTTTCTTTATTTTATTTGAATCTTTGACGCAATCCATACCGTTTATCTGAGCACTTCCTCTTGTAGGAAATATTAAATTCAGCAATGTTCTAACTGTTGTACTCTTTCCTGCACCATTTGGACCAATAAATCCAAAAATTTCACCCTCTTTTACTTCAAGAGAAAGATCTAATACACCTCTACTATTACTTCCATAAATTTTTGTTAAATTTTTAATTTTTATCAATCATTTACTCCTTATTATTATTATATAATATATTAACTGATTAAATCAAGAAACCATCTATAAGTCCAATTAAGAAAAAATTTTATTCACAATTATCGGTATCTCTTTTAATTGTAATCCAGAATAAGGAAATAAAATATCATTTGTTCCTGTTATAGATTTATAACCTAATTCTAAAGATTCCATTTTTTTGACAATTTTTTTGAATCGTTCTTTATTTTTTAAATGAATCACAACATGCAAATTAGAGTCATTAGAGGAAAGTTCATATCGACTCTTTTGTTTATATAAATTTAACTCTTTAATAATTGTTTCATTTTTTAATTTGTACAATGAAAGTAATTTTTTTGTATGACGATAAAATAGTCCCTCCTTCATAAAATAAGCTAGAGAATATTGCTCCAATTTAGAAACACCTTGAGAAAATAAATCTATTTTTTTTAAAAATTTAGAGCACAGTTTCGGAGGAAGAATCATAAAACTAATTCTAGATGAAGGAAGAAGTGTTTTTGAAAAAGAACCCATATAAACTACTCTATCATTTTGATCAATTGAATATATTGATGGAACAACTGAGGTGTGATATTTAAATAAAAAATTATAATCATCTTCAATTATATATGCTCCGATATCATTTGCATAATTAAGGATTGTAGTTCGATCTTGAATTTTCAAGACCTCTCCTGATGGATAAATATTCGATGGAGAAATATATATAAAATTTGTCTCTTTTTTCGTAATTTCTCTAATATTTTTGCATGGAATAATCTTATAATTATAGGATTCAAAAATGCTTATCGCCTTTTCAAAAGACGGTTTAAGATATGTAACTTTTTTTGAATATGAAATACTTAATAATATATGAAGAAGGTATTGAATTCCTGGTCCAATTATAATCTGGTCTACATCAGCTTCAATATTTCTTTCTTTTAATACATACTTTTTTATTTCTTCTCGAAGAACTTCTTCTCCTCGTGTGTCAAGCTCACTATATAAAGCATCTTTTTCATAATTGAAAACTTTATTAACAATTGATTTGTATTGTTTTATATCAAATAAATCATGAGTGAGTTGATTATTTCTATAATATTTAAATGTATATTTTTGTACTTTTTGATTACTAACTGACGGCTTTAATTTATCAATTTTAGCTACATAATATCCACTCTTGGGTATTGAATAAATATAACCCTCAACAAGAAGTTGTTCATATGCTCTCTCAATTGTTGTTGTGGAGTAGCCAGTTTGATCTGAGTATTGTCTAATTGAACTTAATTTATGATTATATTTAAAAACTTGATTAATTATTTTTATCTTTATATTTTGATAAATTTCTTTATACAATATTTTTTTCATAGTATCACCAAATATATTATACCTTATTTCTTATATAACTGACCCTTTTAAAAAAAATAAAATTGTACCTTTTAAAATGTACAGTTTTTGATATAATACAATTACTAGTTAAGGAGATGTTTATGGAAAACAAAAGATATCAATTAAATAAAGAATTAGCTCAGATGTTAAAAGGTGGAGTAATCATGGATGTTGTGAATGCTGATCAAGCTAAAATTGCTGAAGAAGCTGGAGCAGTTGCTGTTATGGCTCTTGAACGTATTCCAGCAGACATAAGAGCAGCCGGAGGTGTTTCTCGTATGAGTGATCCAAGATTAATTAAAGAAATCCAAGATGCTGTGAGTATTCCTGTAATGGCAAAAGCCCGCATAGGTCATTTTGTTGAAGCACAGATTTTAGAAGCTTTAGAAATAGATTACATTGATGAATCTGAAGTTCTGTCTCCAGCTGATCCAACATATCATATTAACAAAAGAATGTTTAAGGTTCCTTTTGTTTGCGGTGCTAAAGATCTTGGAGAAGCTCTTCGTCGTATTCATGAAGGTGCTGCAATGATTCGTACAAAAGGAGAGCCTGGGACGGGTGATGTGATTCAAGCAGTTATTCATATGCGTAAAATTCAGGGAGAAATTAGAAAAATACAGAGCTTACGCAAAGATGAATTATTTAACAAAGCAAAAGAACTCCAAGTTTCTTATGATCAGCTTGTTTACGTACATGAAAATGGAAAATTACCCGTTGTTAATTTTGCAGCTGGTGGAGTAGCAACCCCTGCAGATGCAGCTTTGATGATGCAGCTAGGTGCTGAAGGTGTTTTTGTTGGTTCAGGTATTTTTAAATCCGGTGATCCGTCAAAACGTGCTAAAGCTATAGTTCAAGCTGTAACTAATTTTAAAGATTCTAAGTTACTTGCAAAGGTTTCTGAAAATCTAGGTGAAGCAATGGTTGGAATTAATGAAGATGAAATCGAATTATTAATGCGTGAACGTGGTAAATAATAAAATAAAAATAGGTGTTTTAGCACTTCAAGGAGCTTTTATTGAACATGCGCATCGATTAGAAGAACTTAATGTAGACTCTTTTGAAGTTCGACAAAAAAAAGATTTACTTAAAGAGATGGACGGTTTAATCATCCCTGGTGGAGAAAGTACAACAATGTATAAACTTCTCATTGATTTAGAAATGTCTGAAACTTTGATAGATCTTATCCGTAATGGTCTTCCCGTCTTAGGAACATGTGCAGGTCTATTGCTACTTGCAAAAGAAGTAGAAAATCACACTCAATCCTTTTTAAACTTGATGGATATCAAAGCTAGGAAAAATGCGTATGGAAGACAACTTGGAAGTTTTAGATGTAAAGGAAATTTTGGTGACTATAAAGATTTAGAATTTGTTTTTATTCGCGCACCTTATATTGTCTCTTCTTCGGACAATGTAAAAATACTTGCGAAACACAATGAAAAAATTGTTGCTGCAAGGCAAGAAAATATCCTTGTAACAGCATTTCATCCTGAACTTTCTAATAATACAAAAATCCATAAATATTTTCTTGGAATGATAAAAAATAAATTTTAAAAAAGCCTTTTCGGCTTTTTTTCAATTTATAGAATTAATTTTAAATATCTTTCACCTTCTTGATCCCACCCAGTGTCTTTAAATCCATTTTTGATATAAAAATGATATGGCATCTTTGTATCCATATCACAAGAAACATAGAGCGATTTCATACCTTCTTTTTTACATTTTTCAATCACTAATTGAAGAGCTTTTTTTCCGTAGCCCTTTCCTTGATAAGGTTTACCTATCATAAATCTCCACAAATAGTGTCCAGGTTGGTTATATTCTGGAATTTCCTTTGTCTCTAGTTCTAACATAAGAAAACCAATTACATTTTTATTATTCATAATTACTCTTGGCCAAGCTATATCTTGATATAAATATGCTTGTGCAAGACTTAATACATTAGGAGCAATGTGTTTTTTTTGAACTTCATCTAATGTATCATAGAGATCAACACATGTGGCAAAATTTTTTTCAGATAATTTATCAAGTCTAATCATTTAGTATTCTCTCTTTCAAAGTTTAATTTGATTATACACTATTAAATATGATTTTATTAGTAATTATTTTAGTTAAAAAAAAGTTTGACATAAACTGTCAAACTTTTGAATTATATATGGAGCGGGTGATGGGAATCGAACCCACGTCTTCAGCTTGGAAGGCTGAGGTAATACCATTATACCACACCCGCAAAATGGTCGGGAAGACAGGATTTGAACCTGCGACCTCCTGGTCCCAAACCAGGCGCTCTACCAAGCTAAGCTACTTCCCGTAAGATGGCGTACCCAAGAGGATTCGAACCCCCGACCTTTTGATCCGTAGTCAAACGCTCTATCCAGCTGAGCTATGGGTACATTTTGGTGACCCGTACGGGACTCGAACCCGTGAATGTATGCGTGAAAGGCATATGTGTTAACCGCTTCACCAACGGGCCATCATTACGTGCAATTTTAATTATACCAATTTATATGTTTTTGTCAACAATAAAGCCATTATCACCTAAATTAATTATATAAGCTGAATTGATTTTTTTAGATTTTTGGCTCTTTCAGCGCCTAACAGAAAATTAACTATATGATCAACAAATTCATAAACACAACCTGCACCTTTTGCAGTTATAACATTTTTAGAAGTTAATGCTTTTACATTTCGATAATTTTCTTTAGAATCTAATCCTGTAGCAGGATGCGCAGTAAACTCAACTTCATTTAATATCCCAGCCCTATCTAAAAATCTAGGACCTGCACATATTGCAGCAATTGGCTTTTTTTCAGAATAAAATTTTTTTGCAATTATTTGCATTTTATCATGTATATCTATTGTTTCTTGAACATATTTTCCACCAGGTATAACCAACATATCAAAGTCATTTAGATTTAGTTCCTCAACATTAAAATCTACATTTACGTGAATGCCAAATGCAGTTTCTATTTGAAGAGATTTTTGAAAAGTTGCTGTAACAACATTTAGTCCCGCTCGAATAAGAAGAGCCCTTGTTGCGATTGCCTCAACATCCTCAACATCGTGAGAAAACATCAGTAAAATATTTTTCATTCTATCCTCCTATTATCTTTTTAAGAATATCTGAAATAATTCTTGAACCCTTTACAATATTAAATGAACCAAAATCATTGGATGAATCACCAATTATATCTGATACGATTTTTATTGAGATTATAGGGACTTTTGATATGTAACAAACTTGATATAATGCTGCGCCTTCCATATCATATAATCCATCTTCGTGATTAATACTTGTTATAAACTTATCTCCAGAATATAAAAGATCGTGCTTAAAAGAAAATAAATTACTCATTTTTTTCAATAATTGTTCATTTGATCTATACTCAATTGGCATCTCAGGCAATTGATATTTTTCATATCCAAAAGCTGTTAAATCTACATCGTGCTGAATAGCTCTATTTACTAAAACTGCATCATAAACATGATGCTTCTTGATTGAGCCTGCAAAACCGATATTTATAACTTCACTAATCTGGTAATTCATTATAGCTTTTGTCATTTCAATTGCAGCATTGACTTTACCTATTCCTGTGATGATTAAAATATTCTTTGAATCTAAAACGTTAATTCCTTTATTAAATTCACCTAAACTTTGAGATTCTTCTTTCATTGCTATTATTATTGCTCTCAAAATCACATACCTAATACATTTCTAATTTTGCTTGCAATTAAATCAACTGCAATATCATGCTTATTATCATTGGGTATAATTACATGTGCATGTCTCTTGGATGGTTTAACGTACTTATAAAACATAGGTTTTACAGTATTTTGATAATGACTTACTATGGAATCAACGCTTCTTCCTCTTTCTTTTATATCTCTCATCATTCTTCTAATAAATCTAGTGTCATCGTCTAATTCAACATATAAATTCAATCCTGACATTGATCTTAATGATTTATCCTGTAAAATTAATATACCTTCAACAATTATGACTTTTTTTGGCTTTATTTCCTCAGTCTGCTTTAATCTAGAATAATTAACAAAATCATATTTAGGTTTTTGAATTGTTTTCTCAGAAATTAAATCTTTAATGTGTTTTACTAATAACTCATTATCTAATGAATTGGGGTGATCATAATTTTGATTTAATTTTTCTTCAAAAGATAAGTCTTTTTGATCGTGATAATAATCATCATGTTTAATAATAATTACATCTTTTAATCCTGCTTTTTTAATTATTTCTTTAACAACAGTTGATTTTCCAGATGCCGATCCTCCAGCAACCAAAATTAAAAATGGTTTCATATAATTTTACATCCCTCTGATATACTTTTATCTTTGATAATCATATCATTATATTCTTCTTTTTTATTTAGCCACTTAACTGCATATGGACATGATGCAACTACATTTAGCTTTCTTGATTTAAGGTATTTCATTGTTGCGTGGAGTAATTTCGATGCCTCACCTTTTCCTCTTAAACTAGGATCAACATACGTGTGATCAATATTAACAATGCCTTTTTTAAAAAATGAAAATGTACAATGGACTAAAAAATCTCCATCATCTTTTTTTACGTAAATTTCATTATTTTCATAAATATAATTCATAACTCACCTTAATTAATTATAACAAAATTACTATATAAATAAAATTCATACTTATAATTTTGCAAACTCGAAGTTCATAATGTTATAATTGAATCAGATTTAGATGGAGTTAGAATGAATAATTCAAAGATAAAATTTGAAATAATAGCTGTTGCTATATCTACATTATTAATATTACTAGGATTACTAATTGAGTCGAATTTTTTTTCGATAAATAATTCAGATCTGCTGTTATTAATATATGGATCAGCTTTTATCATTGGTGGTTTTTATAAAGCTAAAGAAGGAATAGAAGAAACCATCAAAAACAAGTCTCTTAATGTTGAAATATTAATGATTTTAGCTTCATTTGGAGCTTTTTTGATTGGAGAATATTTTGAAGGTTCTATATTGATTTTTATTTTTGCAGTAAGTGGTGTACTTGAATCCTTAACGAAAAGTAAAAGTGAAAAAAATCTTACTTCATTGTTAAATTTAACCCCAAAAAATGCAAATAAAAAAGTTGGTAAAAAAATTATCACAATAGATTTGAATGAAGTAAAAGTAGGAGATTTAATTGTAGTTACCACCGGAGAAAAAATACCTGTGGATGGATTAGTTATAGATGGTGATAGCTCAGTTGATCAATCTTCAATTACTGGAGAGTTTATTCCAAAAAATATTTCTCTTAATGATCAAGTTTATGCGGGCACTATTAATATTGGTTCTAGAATAATTATAAAAACAATAAAAGATCCAAGTGAGTCTGTTATGCAGAAGATGATTGACTTAGTATCTAAAGCACAAAAACAAAAAATCCCAAAACAATCTAGAATTGATAAAATTGAAAAATGGTACGTTTATATTGTAATTTTAATGTCTATTTTATTTATGATAATCCCTTCTATTTTTGGAATATTGTCTATTAAAGAATCCTTCTATAGAGGAATCATAATTTTAGTTGTTGGAAGTCCTTGTGCATTAGTTGCTTCAATATCTCCAGCAATATTGTCGAGTTTATCAAGTGCAGCAAGAAACAATATTCTTATCAAAGGGGGATTGTATCTTGAAAGATTAAATAATATTGATATGGTAATATTTGATAAAACCGGCACAATTACAACTGGAAAACCAAAAGTAAAGAATTTTATTATAGAAAAAGGGAATGCATTAGATCCACTAACATCAATTATTTACAATATGGCAAAGCAATCAAGTCACCCCATTTCTAAAGCAATAGTTAATCATTTTTTTCTTTCTCAAGATTTAGATTTATCAACTAAAGAAATACCTGGCAAAGGTATCGAATGTTTCTATAATGAAAACAAATATCAGATTGGAAGATTCAATGCGAAAAAAAACTTGAATTTGGGAAAATCATCCTTATTGTTAGAATCAAAAGGACAAACTATAGTCTGGATATATAAAAATCAAAAACAGATTGGGTTTATCTCTCTTCAAGATACAATTCGAGAGGATGCAATTAAAAGTGTTAATTTCTTAAAATCAAAAAAAATAGATATTATGATGTTAACTGGAGATAACAATTCTTCTGCGGGTTCTATTGCAAATATTTTAGGTCTAGACAAATACATTGCTAATTGCTACCCTGAAGATAAACTAAATATCATAACAAAAAATCAAAAACTGAAAAAAGTATTAATGGTTGGTGATGGTTTAAATGATGCACCAGCACTTCAAGTATCAGAATTAGGAATTTCTATGGGTTCAGGCACTGATATATCCTTAGAAACTGCAGATATAATTATTATGAACAATAATTTAAGTTCAATACCTTATTTGTTTAAATTATCAAAAAAAATGAATTTGATAATTAATCAAAATATAATTTTCTCTCTTCTCATAATATGTTTGTTATTATTAAGTAATGTCTTTGGTTTAATTGCACTCCCTTTAGGTGTTTTAGGTCATGAAGGCTCGACAATATTAGTTATATTAAACTCTTTACGATTATTAAAAGTTTAAAAATAAAAAACACTTTCAAAGAAAGTGTTTTTTTTATTATTAATGGCGCCCACACTAGGACTCGAACCTAGGACTCCTTGATTAACAGTCAAGTGCTCTAACCAACTGAGCTATGTAGGCTTTTTTTAAAAAAAAATTAAGATTTGCCTGGCAACGTCCTATCTTCGCACATTGTACTATTTTCGGCGCTGAAGTGCTTAACTTCTGTGTTCGGAATGGGAACAGGTGTGTCCACTTCGCAATAGTCACCAGACATCTCTCAAAACTAGATACATTCTACCAAAATTAAGTCAATTGATCTATTAGTACTGGTCAGCTTAATGTGTCACCACACTTCCACACCCAGCCTATCAACCTCATGGTCTATAAGGGATCTAATGGGGAAATCTCATCTTAAGGTTGGCTTCACGCTTAGATGCTTTCAGCGTTTATCCATTCCATACTTAGCTACCCAGCTGTGGTCTTGGCAGACCAACTGGTACACCATAGGTATGTCCACCCCGGTCTTCTCATACTAGGGGCAGCTCCCTTCAAATTTCCAACGCCCACGACGGATAGAGACCGAACTGTCTCACGACGTTCTGAACCCAGCTCGCGTGCCGCTTTAATGGGCGAACAGCCCAACC
>MDSW01127888.1_pt1 | contig 32703 bp, 15 predicted proteins | sample 811171 | NCBI WGS metagenome assembly MDSW01 (sample SAMN05326641, study PRJNA326480) | marine metagenome | isolation source: seawater | place: Atlantic Ocean: North West | collected 2012 | reverse complement strand
CGTGGCGTACAAGGACGAGGTGGGCGCGAAGGGAGAGGTCGCCGCCGCGGGGAAAAACGCCCCGGCGGCGGGGGCAGGGGCGGCGGCGGGGGCGGCGGGGGCGGCGGGGGCGGCGACCGCGGGAGGAGCCCCCCCCCTCGCGCCCGCGTCCGCCGCGGTCGCCCCGAGAACGGGTCGGCCCGCGCCCGTGCCTTTCCCCGCGGCGTCCACCGCGGCGCTCGTCGCGATGAAGGCGGCGGAGGCGCGGGAGAAGAAGCGCCGCGTGCGGGAGGAGAAAAAGGCGGCGCGTTCGGCGGAGGCCGCCGAGAAAGGCGCCGAGGAGGAAAAGAAGGCGGGGCTTTCGCGAAGAGGGGCTCCGGCGCGCTCGTCCTCTTCCTCTTCCTCGTCCTCGTCCTCGTCCTCGGACTCGGACTCCGACCCCCCGCTCCGCGCGAAGGACGAGCTCGCGCGTCTCGCGGCGGCGTTTGAGGCTGAGCCGGCGTTACGCGCGGCGGCGCCCTGGGACGAGGTCGAGGGCGAGACGCTCGCGCTGCAGTACGAGCTGCTGTGGCAGGCGCAGGCGAACCGCGCGGTGTTGAAGCACGCGCTCCGTCGCGCGGCGGAGCGCGCCGAGTCCGAAGGCCGGAGGCACGCGAAGCGCGAGGGCGAGCTCGCGGAGGCGAACGCGTACATGAGCAAAGTGCGCGAGGTTCGGCGGATCATCAAGCGCGAGAAGCGCGAGGCGGACCAGCGCGTCGCGCTCGAGCGCGCGGCGGCGGCGGCGGCGGCGAGCAGCCGCGTGGGCGCGCAGAGAAGGGACGCCGACGGAAACGTCATCGCCGAGCGCGCCGAGTCCGGCCGAGCCGGGAGTCTCCCCGGTTCGCTCAATCCCGATGGGGGTGGTCCTAAAACGGGCGCTTTTGACGGGAATCCGGACGCCCACTACTCGCCCGCGCGGCGGACGTTCCTCGGGAACGGGTCCCGCGCGAAGATTCCCAAGCACGTCATGGACCGGTTCGAGCGCCCCGTCGCCGGCGGCCCCCTCGTGCGCAAACACGCCCCCGCCGCCGGGGCGGTGGCTTTCTTGGGGTTCCCGCCCGGGGGATCGTCGACCCCGGGAGGAGCGGCCCACCCCGGGGCTCTTTCTCCCCCCGGGTCGGGATCGACCCTCCACCCGGGACTGGGACCCCCCGGGATCGGCGGCCTCCTCCCCGGCCACGCGCCACCCGGAGCGCCACCCGGAGGGCCCCGAGCGACGCCGGTCCGGGGGTTCGCCCCGGGGGCGACGGCGACGAACCCGCCTCCCTCGCACCCCGCGACGCTCGTGGACACCGTGCACGCGTCGGCGAAGCGCTCCTCGTCGACGCGGGGCGGGTCCGAGTGCGCGGTGTGCGCGGGGACGGCGGACGTCGCGCACGTCTCCGAGACGCTCCGGTGCGCGCGGTGCGCGCTCCCCGTGCACCCCCGGTGTTACGGCTTCGCCTCCGTCGCCGCCGCGGAGGCGTCCGCGCGCGAGGGCGCCCAGGGCGCCCAGGCGGCGGCGGGGTGGACGTGCTGGCCTTGCCGCGACGCGGTGCGACGGGGGAAGGAGAAGACCCCCGCGGTGGCGGCGGCGGCGGCGACGGCGTCGCCCGGTTCGATTCGCCCGAGCCTCGGCGAGAAGCTCGCAATGTTCCGCGGGGTGTCGTGCATTCTCTGCCCCGTGCAGCTCGGCGCGTTCGCGCAGTGCGCGGACACCGGCCGGTGGTGCCACGTCGCGTGCGCGCGGTGGACCCCCGAAATCGCCGTCGCGGAGATTCCCACGGACGACGGAGATTCTTCCGCGCGACACGAATACACGCCGCGCGTCGTGACCGGGGTGTCCGCGGTGCCTAAGGAGCGGGCGAAGCGCGCGTGCGTCGCGTGCGGCCGCGTCGCGGGGGTCACGATGCGGTGCAGCTTCGGGCACTGCCAGACGACTTTCCACGCGTTGTGCGCGAGGACGACGCCCGGGTTTCACTTTCGCGCCGGCGACGGCCAGAAGCCGCAGTTTCGCGCGTACTGCGACGCGCACGGCGAGCAGCAACGCGTCCGGGACCTCCAGCGCGGCGTCCCGCCCGCGGTCGTCCCGCCGCCGCCGGAGATGGCGCCGGTCACGATGGCGCCGGGGAGCGGACGAAGGGACGCGCACGCCGACGCGCGCCTCGCCGCCGCCGCCAAGGCGGCGGCCGCCGCCGATCCGCGCGCCGCGGGGATGCGCGCGGAGGACGCCGACGCGCTGCGGCGGATTCGAGCCGACCTGTTACGGGCGAGGGGGGTGTGTAAGGCGGTGCTCAGGCGCGAGAGCGTCAAGCGGGGGATCGCGCGCGCGGACGCCGCGCTCAGGGCGGCGACGCTCGGGATGGGGAACAAGGCCGACGGGGGCGGGGACGGGGGGGGGCCCCGAGGCGGGGAGACGCGGGAAAAACGCGCGCGGTCGGGGTCGCGGGGCCCGGAGGGCGGGCGGGGCGAAGGGTCCACAGGCGAGGGACACCCGAAACGCGCGCGGCGGACGCGGTCGGAGGCGGAGGCGGAGGAGCGCGGGGGGGGGAGGCGGGGGAGGCGACGAGCCCGGAGCCGCGAGCGAGATGAGCGCGGCGCCAAGAGAAGCACGAGCGATGAGGAGGCGGAAAATCGGAGGAGGCGGATCGTCATCACTGGAAATTTATCACTGCCCCGGTCGCGACGACGGACGAACTCATCACGACGCCACCAGTGACGCCCCCGCGTGGTCGTCTTTCGTCAGATCTCGTGTCCCATTATCCATCCGTCGTCGCGCGCTCGCTCCGCGGCACCCGTCTGGGGTCGTTCACGCGCTCACTCGCGCCCCCCCTTTCGTCCGCGCTCGGTTCGCGCGCGCCCGCCTCGCGGTCGGTTTCGCGCTCGCGGCGGCCCTCATGGTCGCTTTCGCGCTCTCCGCTCGCGACGCCCTGGTTTCGGCGGCGGTGGTGACGTCGCCGAATGCGCGCCGCGGTTCCGGCGCGCGCGGCGCGCTTCGCCCTCGCTCGGTTCGCGCTCGGGCCGCCGCCCCTCCCGCGGCGACCCCCCGCGCGTCGTCCGCCATCTCCCTCGCGGACGAGGTCCGCGGCGACTTCCCGATCCTGGACCAGCGACTCCCCGACAGCGGCAAGCGGTTGGTGTACCTCGACTCCGCGGCGAGTTCGCAGAAGCCCTCCCGCGTGATCGACGCGCACTCGAGGTACTACCGCGAGATCAACGCCAACGTCCACCGCGGCGTGCACTACCTCAGCGGCAAGGCCACGGACGCGTACGAGGCGGCCAGGGTCAAGGTCGCCAAGCTCGTCAACGCCCGGACGGACCGCGAGATCGTCTTCACGCGGAACGCGTCCGAGGCGATCAACCTCGTCGCGTACAGCTGGGGGGTCGCCAACTTACGACCCGGGGACGAGGTCGTCGTCTCCGTGCTCGAACACCACAGCAACCTGGTCCCGTGGCAGCTCGTGTGCGCGCAGACGGGCGCGACGCTCAGGCACGTCGGCCTGGCGAAGGACCAGAACGGCGTCGACATGGACGAGCTGAGCCGCGTCGTGAATGAGCGGACGAAACTGATCGCCACCGCGCACGTCTCCAACGTCCTCGGGTCCGAGGCGGACGTGCCTCGGATCGTCGAGATGGCGAAGAAGCACGGCGCCCGGGTGATGCTGGACGCGTGCCAGTCCGTCCCTCACATGCCCGTGGACGTCCAGGCGCTGGGCGTGGACTGGATCGTCGCGAGCGGGCACAAGATGTGCGGGCCGACGGGCATCGGGTTCCTGTGGGGAGACTCGGACGTGCTCGCCTCCATGCCGCCGTGGATGGGCGGGGGGGAGATGATCCAGGACGTGCGCATGGACGCGAGCACGTACGCGGAGCCGCCGAGCCGGTTCGAGGCGGGGACGCCCGCGATCGGCGAGGCGATCGCGCTGGGCGAGGCGTGCGATTACCTCGCCGAGCTCGGCATGGACCGCGTGCATGCGTTCGAGACGGAGCTGGGGGGGATCCTGTACGACAAGCTCCGCGCGGTGGACGGGGTCACCGTGTACGGCCCGACGCCGGACCAGGGAAGGGCGTCGCTCGCCGCGTTCAACGTCGAGAACCTGCACGCGAACGACGTGTGCACGCTGCTGGACGCCGCGGGCGTCGCGACGCGGAGTGGGCACCACTGCACGCAGCCGCTGCATCGGTACCTGGAGGTGCCCGCCACCGCGAGGGCGAGCGCGTACGTGTACAACACGGAGGCGGAGGTGGACGTCCTCGTCGACGCCCTCAAAGACACCATCGGGTTCTTCAAAGAAATCAACGGCGCGTGATGGTGTGAGGGTGAGGGAGGGGGGGGGGTCGAGGAGGAATTCCTGATCCTGACCCGCGCGGCATCGAGGTGGTTGGTTGGGGGTTAGGGAAGGTATAAGGTTCGGCGAGAGAGATGCAATAATGGTCAAAAAACGACTTGGAGTCTCGCCCCGTACGTGGTTTGGGGCTCGCGCTCGCGCTCGCGCTCGCTCGCGCTCGGTTCGGGCGGTTGGGGCGTGACCCGGCGTTTTTGACTCGTCGTTTCTCGAGTCGTGACTCTTGATTCGTGCTGACTCGTCGATCGGGGGTTTGATTCGCGCGGTGCTTTTTCTCATCCAAACGCGCACGGCTACATACCGGCTCGAATTTTTTCGCCAATCACGAGCCTCCAATCCGAGACGGGCCACGCGTGGAGCGCGCTGAGGCCTCACAAATGGCAATTCCAAAAAATCTGCGCGTCCCGCGTCGGGGCGGTTTCCTGAGTCACAGACCGTCGAGGCGGCGTGCGGTCCCCCGCGCGCGCGCGCACGGAGGGGTGGAATTCCTGCGGCGCCGCGCCACTTCCCGCACCGCACGAGCGCCGGACTCTCGTCGTCGCTCCCACCTTCCCCCTCACAGTCGTACTCATGGCCGCCATGACCATCGCCGCGCCCCTGGCGCTCGCGGGCGCTCGCCCCGCGCAGGCGCTTCGCCGCCGCGCCGCTTCGGTCACGTCCGTCAAGACCGTGGCCCCGGTGACGTCTCGCCGCGGCGCGCTCCAGGTCCGCGCCGCGATCGCGATGCCCGGCCCCGAGACCCCGATGGAGATGACGTACAACGAGACGGGCAAGTGGCGCGAGGCGTTCGACCTCAAGGCGTGGGCCGCCGAGGTCCACGCGGTCGAGAAGGAGCTCAAGGCGGACATCGATCAGGATGACGTCGACCACCTCAACAAGATCCTCACGTGGGCGAACGCCTTCTACTTCGGCGGCCTCGCGATCATGTTCGCCACGCCCTTCTTCACCAACGCCCTCAACTTCATCGGCAACGTCAACCCGATCGCGGCGTTCATGATGTCCACCGCCATCTGCGCGCGCTGGACCATGGTCGGCCACCACGTGTGCCACGGCGGCTACAACACCGCGCAGTCCGAGGGCGGCGTCGTCACCGGCCGCTTCCACCGCCGCACCTTCGCCAAGGGCCTCGCCCGCCGCATCACCGACTGGATGGACTGGATGATGCCCGAGGCGTGGGACGTCGAGCACAACCACCTCCACCACTACCAGGTACGCCCCGGCCGCCAACGCGACGAACGCGCGCGCGATATCGCGCGCGGCCCCCGACCCTCCTCGAGATCGATCGACATCGATCGACACATCTTGCTTTTTTTTTCCCCCCCGGGGACACCCGCGCGGCGCTTCGTTTCTTCGAAGCCCGGATCCTGACGTTCGATCGCCCTCCCCCCTCCCCTCTTCCCCTTTCAGCTGGGCGAGTCCGCGGACCCCGATCTCGTCGAGCGCAACATGAAGCCCCTCCGCACGGGCAACCTCCCCATGTTCCTGCGCTACGGCCAGGTGGCGGGCCTCGCCATGATCTGGAAGTGGTTCTACTACGCCCCCAACACGATGAAGGAGATGTACGAGCGCAAGGAGCGCGACGCGAAGAAGAACGGCGAGGAGTTCGAGAACCCCTTCAAGACCGGCGAGCTCCCCTCCACGGTCGCGACCGTCGCCGCGGGCGCGGCGAAGGGTAACTTCGCCGCTCTCTTCGAGACGGTGAAGTGCTTCGCGCCGTACGCCACGTTCCAGTTCGCGGTGCTTCCCGCCATCGGCTACGCCGTCGGCGGCGCCTCCATGGCGACGGGCGTCCTTCTCACGTCCATCCTCGCGGACGTCATCACGAACGTGCACTCGTTCATCATCATCGCCACGAACCACGTCGGCGACGACATCTACCGCTTCGAGACGGAGACGAAGCCCCGCTCGGACGACTTTTACCTCCGCGCCGTCATCGGCTCCGCCAACTTCAGGACGGGCGGCGACCTCAACGATTTCTTCCACGGCTGGCTCAACTACCAGATCGAGCACCACATGTTCCCGGACATCTCCATGAAGCAGTACCAGATCGCGCAGCCGAAGATCAAGGCCATCTGCGAGAAGCACGGCGTGCCGTACGTGCAGGAGAGCGTGTGGAAGCGCCTGGTGCAGCTCGCCGACGTCATGGTCGGAAAGCGCAGCATGCTCGTGTGGGAGCGCGGCGATTAAAACGTACGTCGCGCGAACGACGGCGGTTTCCCCGCGGGGAGCGCGGTCGCCGGCGAGCGTCCCCTTTCGAGCGAAAGGGTGCGAGGGGCGATCGAAGCGTCTCTCCCGGGTTTTCCGTCGCGGAGGCTCGAGCGGAGGAGGATTATTTTTGCGGTGGGTGTCGGCGAAAAGGCGAGAAGAAGCGCGTTTCTTCGGAGAAGAAGCCAACGGCCGAAGCCGGCGGCGGGAAAAGGCCCGTCGCCGGCGCGCGCGTAGCTTAGCATGTGGGGTGGTGACGACGATGTGATTACGATCTTACGATATTCTTTTGTCTCTCTCATGCGAGAGGTATCAATACCTTCGCTCTCGCTCGCGCGGAGACGAAGACGACGACGAAGACGACTCTTCGCGCGCGGCGCGGTCGCGTCCCTCTTGAAATCTGTTGTTGGTTTTCTACTGCCTTACACCGGCCTCCGACCACGACACATATGTTGGTTTTCTCAGGTGGGCTCGGCGGGTTCGCGGGGGCTCAGGTTGGGACGCGCGGGACGACGCCGCGCGATGGCGCCCCCGGCCGCCGCGCGCGTCGAGGTGCGCCGCGACGCCGTCCGGGGGCGGCACCTGGTGGCGACGTCCGCGATCCGCGAGGGCGAGGTGGTTTTGACCGCCGAGGCGTTCTGCGCGGTGCTGGACGATCGCGCCATCCCGACGCGGTGCGAGCACACGTTCGCGCTCGGCTCGGCGTCCGGCGGGTCCGCGGCGCTTCTGCGGTGTTCCAAATCCCGCGTCGCGCGGTACGCCTCGCGCGCGGCGCAGGCCGAGGCGTGGCGCGCGGGGTACCGCGAGGAGTGCGCCGCGCTCGTCGCGTGCGCGCCTCGCGTGCCGCCGCCGACGATCCGCCTCGCCGCGCGCGCGCTCTGGCGCCGCGCGCGCGAGCGCCGCGGGGACGACCGCGACCCGTACGCCGACGCCGCGGACCTCGGCCTCGGCCTCGGGTACGCCGCGGTCGAGGCGTTGCAGCACCACTGGGACGCGTACTCGGACGCCCGAAAGGCGCGGTTCGCGGAGATGGCCATCCTCGTCCGCGCGTTCGCGCGCGCGGGCCTAGGACTCCCGGCCGTGGATGACCCGAACAACCCGAATGACCCGAACGCCCCCCCGTCCTCCTCCGACGACTCACTCGTCGACCTCCCGTCCAACCGCGACGTCGCGCTCCTGCTCGCGCGCATCGCGTGCAACGCGCACACGGTGTGCGACGAGGAGCTCCGCCCGATCGGCATCGGCGTCTACCCGCGCGCGGCGACGACCAACCACTCGTGCGCGCCCAACTGCGCGCAAACCTTCGCGGGGAAACGGCTCGTGCTCCGCGCGCTTCGCGACGTCGCCGCGGGGGAGGAAATCACCATCTCGTACGTCGACGTCTGCGCGACGAGGCGAACGCGCAGAGCCCAGCTCGCGAGGCAGTACCACTTCGACATAGACGCGGGCGCAACAGACGCGGGTGCTCATACGACGTCACCCGAGGAGTCCGCGCTCGTCCGGGGCGCGCCGAAAGCCGAGGGCGACGAAAACGCGCCGCGCGTCTTCTTTTCGCGCGTCGACTTCGGCCCGGACGCCGCGACGCCGCCGTGGCGAACGGACCCCGCGGACGAGGAGGCGCTCTGCGCGGTCGTGGTGCGCGGGGCGCGGGTTCCGGGGGGCGTCGCGATCGAACGCGTCGACGACGACGAGGAGGAGGAGGAGGAGGAGGCGAATCCGGAGGCGTCGTTCGCGACGGACGACGGCGACGACGACGAGACGGAGGAGGAGGACGAGGCGACGAAAAAGAAGGCGGCGGCGTCTTACCGCGCGTTCGTCTGGGGCGCGCTTCCGGGCGTCCGCGACCGAGCGGGTCTGTGCACGGCGGCGGTGGCGGGTCTCTCGCGCGCGGACCGCGCGGCGGCGAAGCTCGAGGCGGGCGACGTCGCGGGCGCGAGCCGGGAGATGTTCGCGGACGCGTCGGAGGACGCGTCGTCGTCGTCGTCTCCCGACGACGACGCCCTCGGCCTCCTCGACGGGCTCGCGGCGGCGCACCTCGGAGCGAGCCACTCGACGAGGCTCGATGTCTACGCGACGGCGCTCCGCGTCGCGATCTCGTCGGGGGCGTTCGAGCGCGCGGGTTCCATCGCGGCGCGGCTCACGGGTCCGTACGAGGCGGCGCACCCGCGGAACCACCCGAGCGTCGGGCTGCACCGGGCGATGGCGGCGAAGGTGCGCGCGTGCGTCGCGCGCGACGCGGAGGGGTTGGCGCTCGCGGCTCGGGAGGCGGGGGCGGCGCGCGCGGCGCTCGCCGTGTCGCACGGAGCCGACGCGGCGATCGTGCGGGAGATGGGCGAGCTCGAGCGGGGGTGCGAGGCGGAGGCGAGGATGACGCGAGAGGCTGGGAGAGGAGAAGACGGGGCGACGGGGATGGAATAGAACATTTTTATAGAGGAGCGTTTCGCGACGCGCATCATCGTCAGCACACTGGCGCCGCGCGCGCTTTGAGATTCTTTTGAACAAGTTCGAACGCGTCGTGGTCCGAGCTGGCAGGCATTTTGCTGTAAAACGAGATCGCGACGGTTGGAGTTGATGCGGACGGGGGGTGCGTTTCCCGCGCGCGGGCGCGCGCACTGGGGGGACGCGCGGGTGGACGCTCGGGGGAGGTCGTCTCGCCCGATCGGATCGCGAGCCGCGCGCGCGCGATCGAGGCGTCGGGGATCGGACGCGTCCGCTCGCGCGCCTCGCGTCGCGTCGCGCGCGCGTCCGGCGCGCTCGTCGGTTCGCGCGCGAATTCTTCTTCCGCCGCGTCGGCCGTTGGCGCGCGAAAACGCGTCCGGCCGCCATGAACGTCCCTCCGATCCCGATGGGCACGCCCGAGGTGCTCTTCGGGGCGTTCATCGCGTGGCACGCGTTCAAGCTCGGGGTGGCGGGGTACCTGTACTTCGCGTACGGCGAGGAATTCGTCGCGAACTGGAACGCGACGGAGGAGAAGGGCGAGGTGAAGGATGCGGACGACGCGGGCGCTCGAGAGGAGGACGCAAACGCGCACGCCGCGACGCTGGTGCGAGGGTTCGAGACGGGGGAACTCACCGTCTCCCCGGGGGGGACCACCCCCGGGTTAAAAAACAGGCGCGTCGCCCAACTGCAGCGAGACGGCGCGTGACGCGGGGTCGGGCGTGAGAGGGTCGAGTAGGGGGTGGGGCGAGACGACGAGCGAGCTCGCCGCGAACGACGCACGTCGCGAGGGAGACGTGTCGCGTGGGGTCGTAATCTCGGTTCGATCTTTCCTCCCCCCCGCGCGCGTCGTCCGATTGACCCTTCGCTTGACCCTTCGCTTGACCCTTGGCGGGACCCACCCTTCGTTTCGACCCCGGACCTTACCGTTTCGTGCCTAGAGCTCCTTCCCCTTCGCCATGGCGTCGGCGATGATCCTCTTCCTGAAGTACCCCATGTCGCTCTGGTCGAATCCCAGCGGCGCGCCGACGGCGATGAAGTCGGCGTACTTGAGCATGAAGACGCCGCAGTCGCACCCGTTCATCTGCCTCGGGATATCCTTCGGCGTCTCCACTGCCCAGTCGCTCGCGTCCACGTCCTCCTCCCTCTTGTTTTTATACTCGTCCCTGACCCACCGCTTGAGGTCCCCGACGAGGCCCCGGTCGTTTCCGAGCAGCGAGTCGTAGAAGCGGATCGCGCGCGCCGCCAAGTCGACGACGGCGAGGACCCAGTGGATGCCCTGGTGCACGGGGATGATCACCTTGTCGCACGCGAGCAGGTCGTACCCGAGCTTCTTCTTCGTCGTCCACCGCCGGACGGCGTTATAGTTGTACCCGTCCTGGCCGTCGCACAGCTTGTTCACGAAGAAGGTGTTGAAGAAGTGCACGCGCGGCTGCTCGGCGCCCCTGCGCGCGCGCTCGCGATCCGCCATCCCGCCGATGGTGAAGTTGACCATCTCGTCGTTGAGCCACTCCCCGGGCGCCATCGTCGCCACGTCCTTCCGCGTCATCTCCAGCGCGCCTTGACCGGTGAACGTCCCGCTCGCGATCACCTCGAGCGTGGGGCCGGGTCCGGTCGCCTCCGCGATCAGGTCGAGCTGCTCGCGCGTCAGCGGCGCGAGGAGCTCCGCCGCCGCCGCCGCCGCCTCCTCCTCCTCCGCCGCCTCCTCCTCCTCCTCCCGCGCCTCCGCCTCGAGCTTCGCGCGATGCTTGATTTCGCCCCGGCGCCGCTCGAGCGTCGCCGCCTCCACGCTCAGCTCCGCGATCTGGCGCTCGAGCTCCGACTCGCGAACAGCGACCGCGGGAGACTTCGCCGCCGTCTCCGCGCGCGCCTCGAGCGCCGCGCCCTCGACCCTGAGCCGCCGCGAACGATCCAACGCGACCCGCGACGAGAGCGAATCCGTTTTCGAATCCGGGGCCGCGCCCGTCTCCCCGCCCCGCGCGGACGCTTTGCCCGTCGCGAGAGCGAGCGTCGCGTCGAACGCGTCGAACGTCCCGAACCCGTCGGACAAAAAAGGTCGTTTCGAAGCGTCCCCGGCGTTCGGCGATTTCGTCGGGTCCGCGCCCCGAAGACCCCCGAGCCCGGACGCGGCGCCCTCCCCGTCGCCCCTCGCGTGCGCTCGCGTCGTCCCTCTCCTCCCCCGGGCCTGCTCGCCGACGCGCGCCCTGTACGCCCTCAACGCGTCGAGGTCGAACAGAGACTCCGCGTCGAAGCGCTTGAACTCGCCGAACTGCTTCGGCCCGAGCGAGCCCGCGAAGCCCACGCCGCGTTCGTTCCGAGCGGAGGAACCGGAGGGCCCCGCCGCCGCCGCATCAACGTCGTCGTCGTCTCCTCGGGTAAATCGCCCCGCCGACGCGACGCCCGGGACAAACGCCGCGCGGCGGCGCAGCTCGGCGTCCTGCGCCGCCGACGCGCGCGCGCGATCAGCCTCCGCGCGAATCAGAGCCTCCGTCGCCGCGAGCTGGTTCGCGCGCGCGGCCTCGAGCGCGGGCGAGGAAGGGTCTAGCGCCGCGGGCGAAGTGGAAAAAGGGTCGCCTCGAGCGGATGCGCTCGGGCGGGGGCCCCGCGCGTAAAATCCGGGCACCCTCGGCGCCGCGACGTCGTCCTCCGTCCCATCCGTCCCGTCTCCGCCGTCGCGAACCGGGGGACGCGCTCGCGCGAGCTCGGGGCTCCGCCGGCGCGCCATCTCGCTCGTTCGGAGCGCGGACTGCTCGAACGTGGGGTCCACCGCGCCGGGCGGCGGGTGGAGGAAGGCGAACGAGGGGAGGCCGGCGGACGCCGAGAAGACGCTCCGCCGCCCGGCGGCGACGCGGGGCGACGACGACGCCGGGGCGGCGGCGGTGGCGGCGGCGGCGGCGGCGGCGTCCGCGCGAGCGCCGGCGGTCACGGGGTGGTACCGCGCTCGGTGTCTCGCGCCGACGCCGTCCGCGCCGCGCCAGGCGGACGCGGGGACCGAGCCGGGGCTCGGCGCGGAGGCGTCCTTCGCGGCGGCGGCGTCGAACGCGGGGAGGCCTTGGCCCGCGCCGCTGAGGATGCCCGCGAGGAGGGGATCTGAGGGGTCGGCGGCGAACGCGCCGGGGGCCGGGGCGGACGCGCGCGGGGTGACGAAGGGCCCGCGGGGCGCGCCCGAACGCGCGGCGCCCGGGTGCGCGCCGTACGGGTGGTGCCGCGCGCGGTCGCGGAACCAGCGGTCGGCGCCGCCGCGACCGCGAGCGCGCGCGACGCGGGCGAGCGCGTCCGCCGCGTGCCCGGGGCTCAGGCCGACGTCGGGGGAGGGCTCGTACGGGTTCCGCGCGCGCGCGGACGCCGCGTGCCGAGGGCCGAGGTCGCGCTCCGCGAGCTCGTCCGCCGTGGGCGCCCTCGGGAGGGCCGTCCTCGGGGTGAAGATGCCCTCCAGAAACGACATCCTCCACGCCGCGAAGGCGCGGCGGCGAGGAATGGCGATCGGCACCCCAACGGCAAGGAGAGACGCGCGGAGGGAGAGAAATAAAAATGCCGCGCGCGCGGCGGGATCCAGCCAGGACAGTGAACAATGACGATCGACGCGCGCGCGCGAAATCAGCACGGTGCACAGTACTGCTCCTTCACAGGCTGTGGGCTCCAAATCCGGCCGCTGAGACGTCTCGGCAGAACGACTCGCGCCGGTCGCGGGCGCCCCCCCGCCTCCCCTCGCGACGCCATGACGGTCTCGCCGGGGGTCTCGCCGCACGACTACGCCGTGCGGGAGAAGCGCCTCGTCTCCTTCTTCGGCCCGCAGGCGCGATCGACGAAGGTCTCGGCTCCCGCGTTCGGATTCGGCTCCGGGACGCGCGACGACACCGAGAAGGTGCGCGGACGCGCCCCGCGCGCCGTGGGCCCCCCCCCCATCGCTCGGACCCCGCCCTCGCGCGTCGCCGCTCCGCGCTCGTTCCCCGATCGACCTCACCCCGGCGTCGCGCCCGCGGTCGCGCGCCCTCCTCCCCTCTCTCGTCGCGTCCTCGGACGCGCCGATCGGCATCGTCCGCGCGTCCCATCCGCATCGCATCGTCGTGGAATCGTCGCGGCGTCGCGACGCCTCCTCCGGAACGGAACGGCATCGATCCCCATCGATCCCGTCGATCGTTCCACCTCTCACACTCCCGCCCGACCCTTCGACCCTTTCCGTCCCGTCTCCCGTCTCTCCCTCGTCGTCCCCCCCTACCCTCACCGCAGCTCTACCTCTCCGCCGAGCACGCGCGGGCGATTCCCGGGACGTGTTCGCCCGGCCCCGTGTACGACCCCCCGTCGAGCGTCGGCGCGCAGCCCGCGTCGATCCACCCCTCCGCGCCGGCGCCCTCCTTCGACAAGACCATCAGGCGCCTCGAGAAATCCAACGAGTGGGCGACGCAGCACGTCCGCCACCGCGACCTGCTGGAGGGCGCGGAGGACTTCCCGGGCCCGTGCTCGTACGCGCTCCCGGCCGCCGTCGGGGACCAGCCCCTGAGCCAAAAGGCGAGCAAGCCCAAGTTTTCCGTCGCCAAGAGCACCCGCGAGCAGGCGGGCGCGGTGTACCAGGGCGTCGCGTCGGAGGTTCCCGGGCGCGACGCGCCCCCGGTCGGGACGTACTTTCACCGGGACGCGTCGAAGCCGGGCCCGGACGCGTCGTCGTCGATGGGGAAGCAGACGGACGCGAGCAAACCCACGAGCCCGAGCGCGGGGTTCCCCCGCGAGCGCCGGTTCGCGGAGAAATCCCAGGGCCGAGGATTCGTGAAGCCGGGCCCGGGCGCGCACTTCCGGGACGACGCCACCGCGGCGTCTCCCGGCGATTATTCTCCGACGGGGAGTGTGAGTGGCGGCTCCCCGACGACGCGCGCCGCCCCGGGTTCGAGCTCGCCCCTCGGACGCCGGTCGCGAGGACGAGGCGGAGGGAAGAAATCGGACAACGCCTCGTTCGTCGCGTCGGGGGGACCGTCCTCCGTCGGGAAGCAGACTCTCTCGCGCTCGCACACGGAGCCCCGCAGCCCCGGGCTGGGCGCGGCGACGCGGGAGGCGCGCGAGCGCGTGTACGTGAGCCGGGGCCACGAGAAGGATCTCTTCGGGCGGATCGGGCCGGGGCCGGCGAGCCCGGATTTCCGCGCGAGCGAGTGGGGGCTGGGCTCGAGCCTCGGGAGGCAGAGGCACTCGCTCGCCGCGGATCAGCCCTCGCCCACGTTCCCGAGGAGCTCGCGGTGGGGCCCGGCGGACCGAGGCGCGAGCGAGCCCGGGCCGGGGGCGTACGACGCGTGACGACGGAGAAGGCATTGACAATACCTTCCGATCATTCACCCGTATATGTGGTATATCATAAAGAAAGGTTGTTTCCCCCCGCCGCGCGCCCCCCCCCTCGCGCGTTTTGTCTACTTTTTCTTGGCGACGAGCGCGGCGACCTCCGCGCCGAACTTCGGGTCGATCTTCGCCAGCTCCGCCTCCGTCGCCTTCGCGGCTTCCTGCCTCTTCTCCCACTTCTCGCTTCCGGTCTTCACCCCCCGGGTTTTGAACCTGTGGATCACCTCCGCGGCGCGTTTGGGGTCGGCGGCGAGGCCCGAGAGGAGCAGCGCGGCGAGTGCGGGCTGCGGCTCCGTGCCGTAGTCGCGCTCGAGGAGCGCCGTCGTCTGCGCGTCGTCCAGCTTCTCGCTCCCCGGTCGCCTCCCGAGGCCCAGCGCGGCGCGCCTGAGGACGCTCACCTGCTCCTGCGTCTCGAGGCCGGCGTAGATCTTCTTCGCCGCGGTCTCGTCCACGAGGGCGACGAGGCTGAGGAGCTCCTTGCCCTTGTACTGGACGCTCCGCGAGCCGTACGGGAGGATGAACTGCCCCTCGCCGACGACGCGCCCGGGCTCCTCCAGCCCCACCAGCGCGGACGCCGCCTCGACGTCCGCGAGGTCGACGGTCATGATGCGCAGAAGCTCCGCGCCGCGCGGCGCGGTGAGGCCCATCAGAACCTCGGCGCTGCGCTCGGCGTTCTGCCGCCAGAGCCCCGCGAGGGTCTCCGCCGCCGCGCGCAGGTTCGTCGTCTCGGCTAAAATCTCAGTCACCTCCACGGGGGCGTTATCCCCGGCAACCTCCACGGCGACCTCGAGCGACTCGGACAGAGTCAGCCGCCGAAGCAGACGCTTCTTGCGCTCCTCCGTCGTCTGCGTGACCGTCGCCTCGCTCGTCACCTTCGCCTTCGCCACCTTGATCTGCTCCATCTTCTCGGACCGGGTCTTCGAGGGCGAAGGCGGAGACGCGGACGGCGTCGGGGGAAGCGGCTTCTGCTCCGCGCCAAACGTCTCCATCGCCGCCGCGAACGTCGCCGTCACCGACGAAGACGTCGTCGTCGAGGACGAAGACGTCGTCGTCGTCTGCGTCGTCACCTCCTCCTTCTTCTCCACCTTCGCGACCCCGCTGGCCTCCTTCTTCGCCTCCGCCTCCTTCTTCGCCTCCGCCTCCTTCTGCACCTCGGCCTTGGCGGCGCTCAGCTCCGCCTTGGCCGCCGCCTCGGCGTCCGCGCGCTCCTTCGCCGCGCGTTCCGCCGCGGCGCGCTTCGCGAGCTCCTTGGCCCGGGCGAGCTCGTCCTGCTCCTTCGCCCTCGCCGCGGCCTCCTCCTGGCGCGCCTTTTCGAGCACCAACCGTTCGGCGTCCGCGCGCTCCTTCTCGCGCCGGGCCTCGGCCTCGGCGGCGAGCTTTTGGCGCTGGTCCTCGCGCGCCTTGGCCTTGGCGGCGGCGTCCGCCTTGGCGGCGCGCTCGCGCTCCGCCTGCGCGGCGCGCTCGCGCTCGGCGGCTTCCGCCTCTCGCGCGGCGCGGTCGGCGTCCGCCTTGGCCTGCTTGAGCTTCGCCTCCGCCTCCGCCAGGCGCCGCTTCTCCGCCTCCGCCTGTTTGATCTGTTCCTCGCGCTGTTTCTTCGCGAGGAGTTCGGTTTGTTTTTTGCGTTCGCGTTCCTCACGTTCGAGTTTGGCGGCGCGTTCCTTCTCGGCGGCGCGCCTCCTCTCCGCGTCCTCCTTGGCGAGCTTCGCCTCCTCCGCCCTTCGCTTCGCCGCCGCCTGCGCGTCGAGCTCGCGTCGTTTGCTCTCGGCCCTCAGGTCTTCCTGGCGCCTCCTGGCGTCCGCCTCGTCCGCGAGCCTCTGCGCGTCGGCAGACTCTTTGTTGCGTCGTTCGAATTCCTCCGCGCGCCTCGACTCCTCGGCGACGCGCGTCGTCGCCTCGAGCTCCGAGCGTTTCCTCCGCTCCGCCTCCTCCGCGCGCCGCCTCGACTCCTCCTCCGCGCGCCGCGCCGCCTCCTCCGCCGCGAGCACCTCCACCTGCGATTCGTACGTCGCGCGCCTCGCCTCGATCTCCTCGACGAGCGCGTCGAGCGCCGCCTTCGCCTTGGCGATGGCGGCGTCGGCGTCGGCGCGTCGCGCGTCCTCGGCGTCGCGTTGATTCTTCTCGCGCTGCGCCGCCGCCTCCGCCTCCGCCTGCGCCTGCGCCCGCCGCGCGTCCTCCATCTGCGTCATCGTCTTCTCCTCCGTGACCATCTGCCTGAGCTCCACCTCGACGGACGCGCGCCTCGTCTCCTCGGCGCTCGTCTGCCGCTCCGCCTCCTCCGCCATGCCCCGGAGCCGCTGCGCGAGCTGCTCGCGGCGGTAGTCCTCGTCGCGCCGGCGCGCATCCTCCTCCGCCGCCGCGCGCCGCGCCGCGTCGTCGGCGTCGGCGGCGCGCCGCTCCTCCCGCGCGCGCCGCTCCGCCTCGGACCGCGCGCGGTCGGACATCTGCGCCTCCCAACTCGTGCGCCGCGTCCTTAACTCCATCTGGCGCCTCGCGAGGTCCTTCTCGAGCTCCGCGAGGCGTTCCTCCTGCGCGGCGCGTCTGTTATCCTCGTCGCCGCGCGTCCGGCGCTCCTCCTCCTCGGCGCGTCGAATCGCCGCCTCCGTCTCGCGCCGCCGCGCCTCCTCGGCGGCGCGGATCGCCGCCTCCGCGCGCCGCGCCGCGTCCTCCGCGAGCTGCGCGGCGCGGTCGAGGTCGGCATCGAACGCCTGGCGCCGCCGCTCCTCCGCCTCGGTGATCTGCGCGTCCGCGAGGAGGAGGCGCTCGAGCTCCATCGCCGCGCCGCGGCGGCGATTCTCCTCCTCGGAGCGGCGCACGGCTTCGGCGCGCGCGGCGTCCTCGAGCGCGAGCTTCGCCGCGGCGAACGCCTGGTCCTCCTCGGACCGCGTCTTCGCCTCCTCCTGCGCCAAGCGCCGGTCCGACTCCACAGCCTCCGCCTCCGCCTCCATCGCGTCGCTCTGCGCCTTCTTCTCCGCGGCGAGCGCGTTCGCGGCGGCTTCTTGCGCGGCGGCGCGGCGCGGCGCGAATTCGCCGTCCAGCGCGCGGAGCGCGACGAGCGCCGCCTCGTACTCCTCCGCGGCGGCGCGACGCCTCGCGTCCTCCTCCGCGCGGCGGAGCTTCTCGTCCTCGGCGGCGGCGACCGCGGCCGCGCGCGCCTCCGCCCTGCGCCGGTCCTCCTCCGCGACGAGCTCGCGTTCGGCGCGCACCGCCTCCTCCGCGTCGGCGCGCGCGTCGGCGCGTCGCTTCTCCTCCTCCGCCACTTTCCGCTTCTCCTCCTCCACCGCCTTGGCCAGCGCGTCGGCGGCGGCGGCGCGCCTCGCGTCCTCCTCGGCGCGGCGCCTCGCCTCCTCCTCGGCGGCCGCCTGGAGCGCCTTCTCCGCGGCGAGGCGTCGGGCGTCCTCGCCCTCGCGGCGCGCCTTCTCCGCCTCCGCGCGGCGCTCAGCCTCCGCCTCGGCGGCTCTTCGCCGCGCCTCCTCGCTCGCCTCGAGCCTCGCCGCCTCGGCGTCCTTGCGCTCGATGTTCGCCTGCGCGGCGCGCGCCGCTGCCTCCGCCTCGGACCGCGCGCGCGCCTCGGCGGCGGCGAGCTTCTGCTCCTCCGCCTCCGCGGCGCGGCGGCGCTTATCCTCGACGACGCGCGCCTGGATCTCCGCCTCGGCCATGCGGCGCATCTCCGCGTCGACCATCGCGCGGCGCCGGTCTTCGTCCGCGCGGCGCTTCGCCTCCTCATCCATCGCCGCCTTGGCCTCGGCGAGCGCCGCCGCGCGGCGGCGCTCCTCCTCCTTGCGCTGTTCGCGCTCAGTCTCGAGGCGCGCGGAGGCCGCCGCCTCCGCGGCGAGGCGCCTGGCGTCCTCCTCCTTCAGGCGCTCCCGCGCGGCTTTCTTCAGCGCCTCGCCCGCGGCGGCCGCCTCGGCGCGCCTCGCGTCCTCCTCGCGGCGCTTCTCCGCCTCGAGCGCCGCCGCCTTCGCCTCCGCCTCCGCCGCGGCGGCGCGGCGCTCGTCCTCCGCCGCGCGGCGCTTGCGTTCCTCCTCGCTCGCCTTCTTCGCCGCCGCGTCCGCCGCCTCGCGGCGTTTATCCTCCGCCTCCGAGCGCTTCTTCTCGCTCTCCCTCGCGCGCTCGGCGTCCGCCTCGGCGCGCGCGCGGCGGGCGTCCTCGGCGGCGCGCTTCCGCTGCTCCTCGTCGGCGGCGCGCTGCATGGCGGCGACGGCGGCTTCGCGGCGCTTTTCCTCCTCCGCCGCCGTTCGCTCCGCCTCCTGAAGCACGCGGACGGTCTCCGCCTTGAACTCGGCGCGCCTGCGCTCCTCCCCCTCGAGGAGCGCGGCGTTCTGCGCCTCGAGCGCCGCGAGCGCCTCCTCCGCCGCCTGCTTGCGCGCCTCCTCCTCCGCGCGGAGCCTCGCCTCGGCGGCGGCGGCGGCGGCCATCTCCGCCTCGGAGAGCTCCCTGCGCCTGCGCTCGGCGGCGTCCGCGTCCTGCATCGCGCGCTTCCGCGCCTCGGCGTCGAGCGCGTACTGCGCCCTCCGCGCGGCGATGGAGCGTTCGGTGTCTTCGAGCTCGCCGGTCAACAGGCGCTCGGCGTCGTCCGCGGCGGCGCGGCGCGCGTCCTCCTCGGCGACGATCGCCTGTTCCTTCCGCGCGCGCTCGGCGGCGGCGTCGGCGGCGTCGGCGCGGCGCGCGTTCTCCGCCGCGCGCCGCTCGTCCTCCTCCGCCATGAGCCTGCCGCGCTCCTCCATCGCCGCCATGGCGATCGCGCGCTCGGCGTCCGCCCGCCTCGCGTCCTCCTCCGCGCGGAGGCGCGCCTCCTCCTCCCCGAGGCGCGTCAGAGCCGCGAGAGCCGCCTCGCGTCGCGTCTCAATCTCCAGCGCCAACGCCGCGAGCGCGTCGCGCTCGGCGTCCATCGCCGCGACGAGCTCGGCGAGCGTCTTCTCCTCCTCCCGAACCGTCACGAGCTCCGCCTCCTCGAGCTCCACGATCTGCGCGTCGAACGTCGCGATTCGCGCGAGTTCCTCCTCGCGCCTCCGCTCCTCCTCGGCGGCCATGCCGCGCAGGCGTTCGTCGAACGCGGCGCGGCGTTCCTCCTCCTGCTCGCGCGCCGCCTCGACGTCCGCCTCGACGCGCCGAATCTCCGTCGCGGCGGCCACCCGGCGCGCCTCCTCGCGCTCGACGTTCACCTGCTCCTCCTGGGTCCGCTGCTGCGTCTGCCTGGTGATGTTCACCTTCGTCGACTGGATCGTCTCAGCGGCGGAGGCGACGAGCGCGCGCAGGCGCTCGACGTCGTCGGCGGCGGCGCGGCGGCGCTGGTCCTCTCGCGCGCGGAGGCGATCCTCGTCCTCGATCAGCCTTCGCAGATCCGCCTCCGCGAGCGCGCGGCGCGCGTCCTCCTCGCCGCGGCGCCGCGTCTCCTCCTCCGCCTCGAACCGGCGCGCGAGCTCGTAATCGCTGCGGCGCTGGTCCTCCTGCGCCCTGACCCGCATCTCGGACTCGGACATGGGGAGCATGGGCACGTCCATCACCGGCGGGCACCGCCAGGTGCCGACGGCGAGCGCCCAGTTGCGGAGGAGCGAGCGCGACTCGTCCTCGGCGCGGAGCTCCTCCGTCGCCGTCTCGCACGCGGCGGTGGCGGTTTTCTTGGACGCGAGGGCGCTCTTCTGCGCCGCCTGCGCGGCGATCGCGGTTTTCTTGGCGTCCGCGGCGCGCACGCGGTGCTCGTCGATGACGCGGTACACTTCCTTGGCCAGCGCGAGCTCGGCTTGGTTGCCGATGGAGAAATCCCGCAGGCGACGGTCGCGCTGCTCCTCGAGCTTCGCCTCGATCTGCGCGGTGTCCTCCACGCCCTCCTCCTCGAAGAAGAGCCACGCCTCCGCGAGCTCGTCCGCGACGGTGGCGGCGTTGAGCTCCGCCTCGGCGATGAGCTCCTTGATCCGCATCGTCTCGTACCGGACCTCGCGGACGGAAATCTTGCCGCTCATCCGCACGTGCTCCTCCTGCATCGCGAGCTCCTCCCGCAGAAGCGCCTTGATCGCCGCCTGCGCCTCCGCCTGCGCCTTCCGCGCGGGCTCCAGGGCCATGCGGATGCGCTCGGCGATGTCGTCATAGAACGCCTTCACCGCGGCGAGGTCGATGTCGTCGACGTCGGGGCGCTTGGGGCTCTTCCCGAGCTTCTTCTTCTCCATCTGGAGCGCGCCGCCGATGAACGCGTTCGCCTTGCGCTCGCGCGTGCGAATCACCGTCGTCGTGATCACCTCCGTCGCGTCATCCGTGGACACCTCCTCCACGGTGGTCGTCTCCTCCACGATCGTGTTCTCGTCCACCACCCTGGTCTCCGCGCCCTCCTTCCGCGGCGTCGTCGGCGGCACGAGAGGCTTCGGCGCGTCTCGCCGCTCGTCCCCTCCCGTCCGCGCCGCCGCCTGCTGCTCGGCCAGCCGCCGCGCCGCCTCCCTCGCCTCCGCGAGCGTCGCCTCCTTCTCCGCAGCCTCCCTCTCCGCCTCGAGCCGCTCGAGCCGCTCCTCCTCGTTCAGCGACGCCGCCTCCGCGCGCGCCACCTTGAGGCTCTCCGGCACCGACGCGAGCGTGAGCGTGACGTACGTCAGCGCCGCCAGCGACGTGGCGACGACGGAGGAGTACTCCGAGTTGACGACGTACGACGCGAAGGCCGACTCGCCCGCCTGGAGGCTCGCCGCCGCGTTTCGCGCCACCGCGATCGCGTCCGGCACCATCCCCGCGAGCACCGCGAGCACCGCGCGCACGTTCACGCCGCCGGCGTAGTGGTACGCGGACGCGGGGCTCGCGTCCGCGAGGCTCGCGCGGTCGACGTACCGGTCGCGGCACACCCAGTAATCCGCGAGCACCACGCCCGCCGCGGGCGCCACCAGGATGGACCCGACGCCGACCGCCCAGCTCGCGTACGTCACGATCTGCGCGAGCGACACCGTCGCGAACGCCGCCGCGGAGACCGCGCCGATCAGACCGATCGCGATCGACGCGTTCCTGGTGTTCATCCCGAGCCCGCTCTTCAGGAGCGCCGTCGGGCCGACCGAGCTCACGCCCGCGTTGCTCACTAAGCACGCCGCCGTCACGCACGCGTACATCGCGAGGTCCGGCGCCTGCGCCATCGAAGACCCCACCAGCGCGGCGAGGCCGCTGAGCGTCGGAAGCAGAAGCGTCTGCGACCGCTTAGCGCGTTTCGTGCTCGCCATCCTCTGCGCGTAGTCCGGCAGGAGCGTCCCGAGCGTCACCCACACGCCCGCGGTGATCAACACCTGCGCCCAAAACTCGGGGAGAAACGTCGGCGCGAGCGCCTTCGCGACGCCCGCGAAACCGCCCCCCGCGGCGCCCAGATCCACCGCCGGGAACCGCGCCACGGTCGAAGCGAACACCACCGCCGCGTCCCCCGCGTTCCAGCTCCAGGCGAAGTACGCGCCCGCGACCAGGGCGGCGACGCGGCCGAGGGTGAGGATCTTGCGCCCCTGGTTCTTCCCCGCGGAGAGCCACGTCTGCGCGAGCGCGAACGCCGCGTACGAAGCCGCGGGGGAGAAGCTCGGAAGCTCGCCGAGGCTGAACACGTAAAAGAGCTCGTTCCAGAGCCGCTCCGTCGCGAACCCGCCGGCGAGCGCGGTGAGCGTGGTGAGCGCGAGGCCGAGGACGCCGCGGAGGAAATCGACGAGCGCCGCGCCCTTGGTCCCGAACGCCACCCGAGCGAGCGTCGGGTACGAGACCCTGTACGCCACCGCCGGGTTCGTCATCGCGTGGAGGTACGGCAGCGAGAGCGCGGTGCCCAAGAACGCCGCCAGGCCCACCTGCCACCACACCAGAGGCGCGATCGTGTACAGGTTCCACCGCGCGACGCCCAGAGGAACCGCGTACAGCGCGGCAGAAACCGCCGCCGTCGTCCAAAACGCAAACGTCTTCTCGCCCGTGATCGCCACCGGGACGCGAGGCAACGCGAGGCCGGAGGAAGTATTATTCGCGTCCTCGTCGGAGGCACCGCCGCCCGACGGCTCGGAGCCGCCGTCGCCCTGGGTCGCGGGGGCGGGAGAGGCGGCGGAGGCGGCGGAGGCGCGGACGAGGGACCGGCGCGCGTCGAGCGCGGCGAGGCGCCGCGCGCGGCCGGCGGCGCTCGCGGGATGATGACGACGCGTCGGGCACGCGGCGGGGCGGAGCGGGGATCCCGGTCCCGATCCCGATCCCGGTCTCGACCGCGCGTACGCCGAGACGATCGCGACGCGGCCGGGGGAGGAGAACCATCGGCGCGACGCCCACGCGCGGAGCGCGCCGCGGGGGGACGCCGCGTGGAGGCGAGCCGGCGGAGCGCCGCGAAGCGAGGACGATCCGGGACGCGAGATGCGATCGGAGGCGAACAGCCCGGCGAACCGCGACGCCATCGTGGGCTGCACCGCCGCCGGCGCCATCGTCGGGGGCGTCGGAGGAACCCTGAGCGAGCGCGGGGGAGTGGGGGGGAGGGGTCAGGGCGCGCGCGCGCGGGGTCGAGGCGGGGGTCGGTGGGATCGCGTCGACGCGAGCGAGAATGCTCAACGAGCCAAAAACGACAAGATGCGGGACGATACGCGACGACGTCGCGATCGGCGGCGGCCGCGGCGGCGCGCCCGCGGCCGATCGCGACCGCCCGCGCGGGGGGCGAGGCCGTGGGCGCCCGCGTTCGAGCCGAGATCGGCGCGCGTCGAGGGCCCACGGACGCCGGGGAGACGCGCCGCCCCCACCTCGGCGGCACGCACCCAACCGCCAAAAAAACCAAAATCGCACCTCGACGGTCGGATTACTCCACCCGCGCTCGCGAAAGTGCGGCGCGCCTAAAGGGGCTCACGGGCCTCCCTCGGCGCGCGCTCGGCTCTCCCTCTCGCGCGAGTGTCCCTGCGGAGACACGCTGCCCGCGAGCTCGAGCGCCGTGCGCTATGGCCCGCGAGATCGTGCGCGTCCCGGGATCACAATCCACCGCTTCGCGAGCCGACGTCGCGCGCGAGCAACGGGAAAAAAGCCGATTCAAAAGACTGGCAAAAGGCTCTCGGCCTCGCTAAGCCACATGCTCGGGAGGTGGCCAATCGAAAACGAGCACCCCGGGCAAAACTTCGAGACTGAACGTCCGTGCATGTTGCCCGCACGACGATCGAACCGGGCCTCCACAGGATAGGCTGCCGTCGGGCCCACGATCGGGTCGTCGGTTCGAGAGGCCCGGTCCGACGGATCGAAGCGCGCCGGGTCCCGGGGGGAGCGCGTGCGAAGAGGCGTCTTCCGGCGGTCCAATCGCGGTTTCGGGCGCACTCTCGCGCGGCACGCCCTCCCGAGAACACGCGACATGTCCGCCACGGCAGCGCTCACTCCCTCCATCGCGGCCCCCTCCGCGCGCCCCGGCCGGGTGCGTGTTCCCGCCCTCGAACCCCGCCGCGCGCGAGCCCCGCGCGCGTCCCGGCCGCCCCCGCGATCCGATTGCCCTAGCCAGCGAGAGCGCGGGCAGCGGCGCGATCGTCCTCGCGCGCCGCGACCCCTTCCCGAACGCGACGCGATCGCGCGCGCCACCACCCCCCGCGCCCCTCGCTCACCGCGCCCCTTCGTCCTCGCGCATCCTCCCCCCCCTTCATCGCGCAGACGCTCCGCCGCGGTTCGTCCGCGGTGACCCGCGCGGCGGCGAAGGCCAAGGCGCCCAAACCCGGCGTGGACGGCGTCCCGTACGTCGCCACGAATCGCTTCGTCATCCCCGACGGCGACGCGGAGGTGGTCAAGCGCTTCGTGCTCGAGATCGAGTCGCGCGAGGCGCTGATGAAGACTCTCCCGGGGTTCACCTCGTGCGCGCTCACCTCCGGGCCGGGCGCGGGGGAGTACACGTTCACGCAGGAGTGGGAGACGAAGGTCGCGTACGAGGATTTCATGAACCACCCCAAGAGGAGGAGGAGCCACATGGCGCCGGGGGTGTACCAGTACTTGCCCAAGGACAAGTGGAGCGTCCCGGAGAACTTCACCCCGATCCTGCCGGAGAAGAAGTGAGAGAGAGCGACGAGCGAGAGCGTCGTTGGTAAGGGGGGAAGGGGGGGGAAGTTGAATGACGAACTGGATTCACTTTTTCACCCGAGCCGAAAACTTCCTCACGTTCGTGCCAGTCGGCGTGATCCGCATCACGAGCAAGGATCGTCGGCGCCAGCCCGATGAGTTTTGCGATCTCGCCGAGGTGATCTGGCGACGCCCTCGCGCGCGCTCTCTGGGTGCACTTCGCGCCGCGCCGCGTCGTGACGCTCGTCTCTGACGTCGCGTCGCGTTCGAGCTCAGGGGCGGCGGACCGCGTCGCGACGCGCGGATTCGTCGCGGCTCGGCCGGCGTCGTCTTCGTTCTTTTCGAACGACGTCCCGGGTGGTGGCGCGATAACGAACAACGCGCCGTGGCGTCCGTCGCGATGCCGAGCGCCGCGTCTCACCTCGCGCGGCCGGCCCCGCCTTTCCAGGGCGCGCCCGCGCCGCGGACGCCTCGGCGCGGCGCGACGCGCGCTCGCCGCCGCGCGCTCGCCGCGTCCGTTCGCGCCTCTTCCGCGGACGACGAGGGGCCTTCCTCCCCGCTGGCGGAGCCGAACGCGACGTGGGACGCGGCGTCGAGCGAGACGGGCCTGAGCGCGCAGCTCCGCGCGACGAACGACCTGCGCGCGCGCCTGAGCGCGGCCCTGTTCGACATCCGCGCGAGCGACGTGGACCCCGAGGTGGTGTACACGTCCCAGGTGCACGAGGCGCGCGGCGCGGGCCCGTACCTCGAGCTCATGCGCGCGTGGAAACCCCTCGTGCGGCGCACGCTGACGGATTTCGCGTACGACTGCGAGCGCGCCTTCTGCCCCGAGCCCGGCGTCCTCCTCGTTCGCTGGCGCGCGGAGTGGGACGGCGCGTTCAACGCCGACGCGGCCATGCTCGAGTTCGTGGAGAAGAACTTCCCGGACTACGACGGCGAGGAGCTCGACAAGCTCAAGCTCGAGGTGGACGACTCGGCGCGCGCGTTCACCGGCGAGCGCGAGTACTGCGTCCGAGGCATCACCACCGTCCGCGTCAACCGCGAGGGGAAGATCACGCGGCACGAGGACAGGATCGTGGAGAAGGGCGAGGCGATCGCGGACGACGCTCCTCGCGGGAGCGGGAGCTTCGACGACGCTTCGAACGACGACGCTACGATGTTCGGCGGGTTCGGGGGGGTTCCGTCGGACGCCGAGCTCGACGCGGAGGAGAAGGCGGCGCGGGACGAGTTCGCGACGACGGTGTTTTACAACGCGCTCAAGCCGCCGGGGGAGGGCAACGTGAAGTGGTTCTTCGAGGTCCTGCTCGAGCTCGAGTGGCAGTACTTCCGCAGGCAGGTCGGCGACGACACGACGATGATCGCGAGCAAGGAGGAGTTCGTGAACACGATCGTGACCCTGCTCGTCGGCGTCGTCGTCGTGCCCTCGGCGCTCATCGCGTTCGCCGTGTTCACCAGTCTGTCCAGCCCGGGCGGGCTCGGGCTCGGCGGGGGGGACGAGTACGACGCGATGATCCAGCAGGCGAACAGCGCGGACCAGCTCGCGGCGACGAAAACGCAGGCGCCCACCCTGGACGCGGACCTCCTGCGATCCATCTACGGCGCGAAGATCGGACTTTGAAGAGAGAGCGAGCGAGGGGGGCGAGCGAGCGGGGGGAAGATTCCAAAGACGGCCGAGCGGAACGCTTCGATAGAATTCGAGGCGTCGGACGCGGTATAATAGTCTTTTCTTCGGATGACGCCCGAGAGGGGCCGCCCCATCGTATCGACGCCCTCTCCTCGTTCGCGCGCTAAGAGAACCGCGATACTCTCCCGATGGTGGTGCCGTTTATTTCGTCGTCACCGGCCCATCTTGCCGTTCATGAAGTCTTTGTTGGCTTGCATGATTTCCTCGTGCGTGTTCATGACGAACGGTCCCCGCGCGGCGATGGGCTCGTCGATGGGCTCTCCCCCGAGGAGCAAGATCTCCGTGTTCGCCTCCGCGGCGCTCAGCCTGAGCGCGTTCCCGCCGCGGTGCATGAGCGCGACGCCCTGCTGCTCCACGGGTTTTTGCTCCTCGCCGACGGTGATGGCTCCCCGCCGCACGAACACGACCGCGTTGTGCCCCTCCGGGACGGGGATCTCGAAGCTCACCCCCGGGGTCGCCACGCGGACGTCCAGCAGCTCCACGGGCGTGTGCGTGGTGGCCGCGCCCTGGACGCCGTAGACGGCCGCGTCGCCCGCGATGACGCGCACGGAGTTCTCCCCGGAGAGCTTCGGGGCGTCGGACTCGGAGGTGGGCTTCAGCGGGACGACCGGGATGTCCTTGGCGAGGATGGGCTGGTACTTGGGCGGGTCCATCTTGTGCTTCGCCGGGAGGTTGAGCCACAACTGCGCCATCTCGAACGTCCCGCCCGTCTGCTGGAAGTCCGTGGAGTGGAACTCCTCGTGGATGATTCCCCTGGCCGCGGTCATCCACTGCACGTCCCCGGGGCCGATGACGTCGCGGTTGCCGCACGAGTCACCGTGCTCGACCTCGCCCTGGAACGCGATCGTGATCGTCTCGAACCCGCGATGCGGATGCTGACCGACCCCGCGGCGCTCGTACGAGGGCTTGAACGCCTTCGGCGCGGCGTAGTCGAACATGAGCCAGGGCGAGAGCTCCTTCGTGAACGCCTTGTTGTGGAAGACGGGGAAGACGTGGAAGCCGTTCCCGACCCAGTGCTGGGGAGGGGCGCGGAGGATCTCCTTGATCTCCTTACACGTCGACGGCATCGGGGCGGCGGTCGAGGAACCGGAAGCGGCGCGAACGCGAGAAACGGACGCGCGGGAGGCGCGGGAGGCGACCGAGGGTGGACGGCGGGCGGCGGTGAGCAGAGGCGCGCGAGCCGCGAACATGCGACGTGAGCGGACGAGGCCTGACGCCGAGGAGGAAGTGACGTGCGCGGAAACGCCCGAAGCCCCTTACGACGTCGCGTGAGGCACGGCAGCGTCGAAGGGGCGGATCGCGCCATCAGACGCGCTCCTCACCCGCGTGTGGCGGGACTTCCGCTGCATCAAAGCCCTCGCGACGCCGCACGGGCCGCCCTTTTCAACTGTCGCCACGACCGTGGACACGACACCGGTGCGTCCTCGAGACCTTCTCCCGCGCCCCGACCCACCCTCGCGACCGCCTCGGCGCGGTCCCGGCGCGGCGTTCGCTCGCGTCCTCCGCCCCGCCGTCTCGCGCGGCTTTTTTTTGTGCACCGCGATGGCCTGCGTTAGGGTTTTTCGCGACGTCGGGGATGGGTCCGCGGACGCGCGCCGGCGCGAACGCGCGACGACCGGGCGCGACGCGACGCGATCGGCATCCGCGTGGGTACCGCGCCGCGCGCCTCGCGGTCGCCGCTCTCACGCCGCGTCGCGTGCCTCGTCCACGCCGCCTCGCCCGGACGTTCCTCGAGCCGGGGTTTCGCCTTTTCCTCGCGGACGATCGACCGATCGATCGTCCCCCGTCGCCGCCGCCTCGTCTCCGCCTCGGACCCTCTCCCACGCCCTCGTCCGCTGACGTCCCTCGTCCTTCTCTCCCCCCTCCCCCTCCCTCCCGTCCCTCCTTTCCTCCAGAGCCGCTCAAAAATGGCCGCGCAGATGACCCAGAAGGAGGCGGACATCCAGATGATGCTCGCCGCCGGTTGCCACCTCGGCACGAAGAACTGCGACTTCCAGATGGAGCGCTACGTGTGGAAGCGCCGCCCCGACGGCATCTACATCATCAACCTCGGCAAGACCTGGGATAAGCTCATGCTCGCCGCGCGCATGCTGGTCGCGATCGAGAACCCCGCGGACGTCGTGTGCCAGTCGGCGCGCCCGTACGGCCAGCGCGCGGTGCTCAAGTTCGCGCAGTACACCGGCGCCAAGGCCATCGCCGGCCGCCACACCCCCGGTACGTACACGAACCAGATCCAGGAGGGCTTCCAGGAGCCCCGCGTGCTGCTCCTCACGGACCCGCGCACGGACCACCAGCCCATCTCCGAGACGGCGTACGTGAACCTCCCCACCATCGCCTTCTGCGACACGGATTCCCCGCTGAAGCTCGTCGACGTCGCCATCCCGGCGAACAACAAGGCGAAGCACTCCATCGGCTGCCTGTACTACCTGCTCGCGCGCATGGTGCTCCAGATGCGCGGCACCATCTCCCCGTCCAACCCCTGGGACGTCATGGTCGACCTCTTCTTCTACCGCGAGCCCGAGGAGCTCGAGGACAAGCCCGAGCCGGAGGCGGCGGCGGTGCCCGGCGACGTCCCGGCGCAGCCCGGGTACGACGCGAGCGGCTTCGGCGCGCCGCTCGCGCCCGGAGGCGCGGCGGAGCCCTGGGACGAGTCCATGGGCGCGCCCCCCGCCATGGGCGGCTTCGGCGGTGCCGTGCCCGTCGCGGGGCAGTGGAACGAGGCGCCCGCCCCCGCCGGGTGGGACGCCGCCGCCGCGCCCGTCGACGCCTCCGGCTTCGGGTCCGGATTCGACGTCGCGCCGGGCGGGTATTAGCGAGAGGGAAAGCTAAAGCGCACGCCGGTGAGTGTGTGACGACGCCCGACGAGAACGTCGAACGATGAATCGAAGAGCGAGAGGGATGGTTGTAACGAGCGATGAAACGACCACACGAAGGCTCCGCGTCGGAGGCGACGAAACCCGAGAACGTTTTCCTTTTTTTTTCTCCGCCCGCGGGGCTATATAACGCGGGACGCTACTGATGATCGCCTACGCTCGAGTTTCGCGAGTTTCGCGCCTCCTCCTCAGTACCCGAACGAGGTGTTCATCGCGCGCACCGCGTACGCGAGGTTGTTCTCGAAGAGCTCGCACCGAACGGGCATCTCGAGCTCGTAGAAGGGATTCTTCATCACGTAATCGCTGTACAGCTCGTAGACGGTGTGCAGGAGTTGCTCCAGCCCGCTCGTCTTGGGCGAGGCGGTGACGAAGAACTTCGTCCCCGTCAGCGTCTGCATGCAGTGGAGGTCGAAGTACTCCGTCTCGAGGAGCTCGATGCCCGTGCACCCCTCCACGGGGGAGAGCTCGACGCTGATGGCGTGCAGGGAGTGCCAGATGCTCGCCAGCCTCAGCGTCTCGTTCGTGTCGATGGCGGGGATGTCCGCGTAGTTGCGCTGGAACACGAGGCCGCCGGACTTGTTGATGATCCACACCGAGTGCACGCCGGGGGGGGCGCCCATCGCGCCGCCGAGCGAGGTCGGACGACCGGACGACCTCGCGACCGCGCGCCGGGCGCGGCGCGGAGTGGGGCGCGGTGGAGACGGGAATACGGGGCGTCGTCGATCGACGACGCGCTGCTCCGGCGACGACGATTGCACGCGCGCGGCTTGACCGATGACGCGTTCTCACGAGTCAGTTTCGAACCCCCCGTTCGATCGGAACGGTTTGACCGATCGCTCGCTTCGAAAAAAAGAGGCACAACCCTGGGATTGGAGAATCTCCCAAGCCGTCCTCCTCCGCAGGTTTGCCAACCGTCGTCCAACCGCCGCCGAACGGCGTTCGGAACGCGCCGAGCGTCACCGATTTCACTTTTTCAACGCGCCTGATCGTCGCGATGGCTGCTCTCGCTACCCCCAACACCGTGGCCCTCGGCTCGCGCGCCGTCTCCGGCCGCAGGGTGGCCGCCCGTAAGGCGACCGTCGCCTCGCGCCCCGCGCGCGCCGGCGTCGTCGTCCGCGCCTCCGCCACGGAGCGCAAGTACAACTTCTCCGCCGGCCCCGCGTGCCTGCCGCTCGACGTCCTCGAGGAGTGCAAGGAGGACCTCATCAACTACAAGGGCACGGGCATGAGCGTCATGGAGATGTCCCACCGCGGCAAGGACTTCATGAAGATCGCCGAGGAGGCCGAGGCCGACCTCCGCGAGCTCGTCGGCATCCCCGACAACTACAAGGTGCGCGCCCGCGGCGCGGATTCCCCTTCCCCGATCGCGCACGTGTGCGAAAAACCCGCCGCCCGCCGCCCCGAAGGTGTGATATTTATCCTGACGATCCTTCCCCCCCACCCCGCACCCCGCGCCGTCCCCGACACGATCGACCCCCCTCTTCTCGCCCCCCGCAGGTCTTGTTCCTTCAGGGCGGCGCCTCCTCTCAGTTCGCGGCGATTCCGATGAACCTCGCCCCCGAGGGCGGCGTCGCGGACTTCGTGCTCACCGGGGCGTGGGGCAAGAAGGCGTTTGCGGAGGCGAAGAAGTACATGGACGTCAACGTCGCCGCCACGAGCGCGGAGTCCAACTTCGACACCATCCCCGACGTCTCCGAGTGGAAGCTCACCCCCGGCGCGAAGTTCGTGCACATCTGCTCGAACGAGACGATCGGCGGCGTCGAGTTCAAGGACGTCCCGGACACGGGCGACGTCCCCCTCGTGGCGGACATGTCGTCCAACTACCTCTCCAAGCCCATCGACGTGGAGAAGTACGGCGTCATCTACGGCGGCGTGCAGAAGAACATCGGCCCCGCGGGCATGGCGATCGTCATCGTCCGCGACGACCTCATCGGGGAGACGAACCCGAACTGCCCGACGATGTTCGACTACAAGCTCATGGCCGACAACGACTCCATGTACAACACGCCCCCGTGCTGGACGATGTACACCTCCGGCTTGGTGTTCAAGAAGCTGCTCAAGATGGGCGGCCTCGAGGCGGTGGAGAAGATGAACATCGAGAAGGCGAAGCTCCTGTACGACGCCATCGAGGGCAGCGACGGGTACTACGTCTCCCCGGTGGACCCCAAGTACAGGTCGCTCATGAACGTCCCCTTCACCCTCGGCGGCGGCGCGGACCTCGAGAAGAAGTTCCTCGCCGAAGCCGCCGCCGCGGGGCTCGAGTCGCTCAAGGGGCACAGGTCCGTGGGAGGCGCCAGGGCGTCCATCTACAACGCCATGCCCATGAAGGGCGTGCAAGCGCTCGTCGATTTCATGGCGGAGTTCAAGAAAAACAACTAAACGCGCGCGCGGAGACGAGGATGTCGGGATGTCCTATGTTTATACACCGAAAGTACACAAAGTACCGAAGGTTAAAATAAATTCATACTCGCGGCGCGCCGTCGGGGGAATCGCGCCCCGCCAATCGCCCCGCCCCGCGCGCTCACACACGGAGAAGCGCTCACCCGACCCCCTCTCCGACGACGTCTTCCCCCACCGCCTCGTCCCGTTTCCTCCACCACGGCGTCCCCGCCTCGAACGTCGCGCCCGCGGGCCCCGTCGGTCCTTCGACGCCCATCGTCACCTTCGCCGCCTGCAGACACAACCGGTCGCTCTCGTCCAACACCCTCGGAGACGCCCTCGCGGCGTCCCCCGCGGAGAGGGAGAGGTCCTCGCCGCCGTACAGCGCGTCCCCGAGGAGGGGCGCGCCGACGGCGGCGAACTGCGCGCGGATCTGGTGCGTCCGCCCCGTCACGAGCTCCACCTCGGACTCGAACGCGTCGCCGCCCGCGAGGATCGCGTCCATGGCGGAGCTCGATCCGCCGCCCTCGCCCAGACCCCCGCCCTCGCCCAGTCCCCCGGCCTCGCCGCCCCCGCCCAGCCGCTCGCACCTCAACACGCGCAGGACCAGGCGTTTGCGCCCGTCGGGGTGCGTGAACGCGTCCGGGGTCGAGAAGCTCCCGTCCCGCGCGGGCGCGCCGAGCGAGGTCGGGAGGCCGTCCTCCGGGCGCCACGGCTCGTCCGTCGCGGCGAGCGCGCGCGCGAGGTGGCGGCGGGGCGTCCCCGGGGGACTCGAGTCCTCCGAGGCGCCCGCGTCCGTCCAGTGCTCCATCACCCCGAGCGGCACCGGCGTCCGCGTCGCGCAGCGGTACAGCTTGCGGACGTTCCGCGCCTTGAGCTGCTCGTTGAACCACCTCGCGAACGCGGAGGTTTTCGCGAGGACGAGCACGCCCGCCGTCGCCGCGTCGAGGCGATGCGTCACGAGGAGCGGGTCCACCTCGGACCAGGACCGCGGGGTCCCGAGGGGTCCCGCCGCCGAGGGGTTCGCCAACGCGCTCGCGACGCAGTGCGCGACGCACTCCGCGGCGTTATCGACGGTGGCGCCGCAGTTCACGCCGGCGGGTTTGTCGACGACGACGAACGCCTCGCCGCGGGCGAGGACGGAGGATCGCCACGCCGTCGCGATCGCCGCGGGGAAGCGCTTGGGGTGGACGTGGACGCGGCAGTAAGCGCCCGGGGCGAGGTGGAGGTCCGGGTCGCGGACGCGGCGGGGTCTGAGCGCGCCAGGGAGGACCTTGAGCGGGCGCGGGGGGGGGGGGCGGGGCGCGTGCCAGACCGCGCCGAGGGCGACGAGCTCGCGGATGGTCGTCTCGTCCACCCTCGGCGAGCCGGGGACGAGCCGAGCGAGAACCTCGCACGCGGGGCCCGCGGCGCGCGCGTCGGCGGGGAGGATCACGTGCTCGACGCGGGGGAGGAGGGGGGGGGAGGGGGG